>SMLE01000603.1_pt1 | contig 17318 bp, 14 predicted proteins | sample 2451431 | NCBI scaffold set ML178787.1 | reverse complement strand
TCTGATCCTGTTTCACGCCGAAAGTTCGATTTATTCAACAAAGCCACTGTCGGCGTGAAAGACGCCAATCTGGCCATTGAAGAAGGCGAGATATTCGTCATCATGGGATTATCCGGCTCGGGTAAATCCACACTGGTACGCCTTCTCAATCGTCTGATTGAACCGACGCGCGGTCAGGTACTGATCGACGGCGAAAACATCGCCGAGGTATCAGACACGGAACTGCGCGCCCTGCGCCGCAAAAAAATCAGCATGGTGTTCCAGTCATTCGCCTTGATGCCGCACCTGAGCGTGTTGGCTAACACCGCGTTTGGCATGGAGTTGGCCGGTGTCGATAAAGCACAGCGTGAACAGAAAGCGCTTGAAGCACTGCAACAGGTAGGACTCGAAGCCTATGCCAATACCTACCCGGATGAGCTCTCTGGCGGGATGCGCCAACGCGTCGGTCTGGCGCGTGCACTGGCAAACGATCCCGATATTCTGCTGATGGATGAAGCGTTTTCAGCGCTCGATCCGCTGATCCGTACTGAAATGCAAGATGAGTTGGTGAAACTGCAATCGCGCCACCAGCGCACCATCGTGTTTATTTCACACGATCTGGACGAAGCCATGCGCATCGGCGATCGCATCGCCATCATGCACGGTGGTGAAGTGATCCAGGTCGGCACACCGGATGAAATTCTCAATAACCCGGCTAATGACTACGTGCGTACCTTCTTCCGTGGTGTGGATATCAGCCACGTGTTCAGTGCGAAAGACATTGCGCGTCGTCGCCCCGTTACCTTGATCCGCAAAACGCCCGGCGTTGGGCCGCGCTCGGCGCTCAAGATCCTACAGGATGATGATCGTGAATATGGCTACGTGCTGGAAAAAGGGAAAAAATTTATCGGCGTGGTGTCTATCGATTCGCTGAAAAAAGCACTGCACGCGCAACAACCGCTGGAACAGGCTTTGCTGCCCGCCCCTGCCCCCGTGCCCGCAGATATGTCACTCAATGAACTGATTTCACAGGTTGCGCAGGCCCCCTGCGCCGTACCGGTCATCGGTGAGAACAGTGAATATATCGGCATTATTTCCAAGGGCATGCTGTTACAGGCATTAGACAAGGAGGGCAGCAACAATGACTAACGCAACCAATCCGTGGGACACCACGCAAACACCGGTCAATGCTGCCGAACAGGCAGCCACCAGCAGCAATGGCGATCCCTGGTCATCGGCAGCACACAGTGCATCGGCGTCGGGTGACGCTGCGACTAACAGCGCAGATGCCTGGGGTGCACCCGCTCAGGATGCCGCGCAGTCTGGCGCTGATTGGCTGAACAGCGCCCCGGCACCGGCTCAGGAACACTTTTCGCTGTTATATCCATTCAAAGACACGTTGATTCCGTTGGATCATTGGGTCACCGGAGGGATCGACTGGCTGGTGCTGCATTTCCGTCCGCTGTTTCAAGGCATTCGCGTGCCGGTTGACATCATTCTCAACGGCTTCCAGCAGGCGCTGTTAGGCATGCCAGCCCCGGTTGCCATTTTGGTGTTCTCCCTTATCGCCTGGCAGATGTCATCACTGGGTATGGGGGCAGCAACGTTGATATCGTTGGTCGCCATCGGTGCTATCGGTGCCTGGTCACAGGCCATGGTCACGCTGGCGCTGGTATTAACCGCCCTGTTCTTTTGCATGCTGCTTGGTCTGCCGCTCGGCATCTGGCTGGCGCGCAGTGAGCGTGCGGCAAAAGTGGTGCGCCCGCTGCTCGACGCCATGCAAACCACGCCGGCGTTTGTGTATCTGGTGCCGATTGTCATGCTGTTTGGCATCGGGAATGTGCCCGGCGTGGTGGTCACCATTATCTTTGCGCTGCCGCCGATTGTGCGTTTGACCATCCTCGGTATCCGGCAGGTGCCCGCCGATCTGGTAGAAGCCGCTGAGTCCTTTGGGGCCAGTCCGCGCCAGATGCTGTTCAAAGTACAGTTGCCGTTGGCAATGCCCACCATCATGGCCGGTGTTAACCAGACGCTGATGCTCGCGCTCTCCATGGTGGTGATAGCTTCGATGATCGCCGTGGGCGGATTGGGGCAGATGGTGCTGCGCGGTATCGGGCGTCTGGATATGGGACTGGCTGCCGTGGGCGGCGTCGGGATCGTTATTCTTGCCATCATTTTGGATCGATTGACCCAGTCTCTGGGGCGTGATCGCCGTAGCCGTGGTAATCAATCCTGGTATCGCACCGGTCCATTGGGGCTGCTCTTGCGCCCGTTCACGCGTTAATCACATTACACATAAAGAGGGATAAACCATGATGCAGAAATCCGGATTCGGGGCCGTTGCCCTGATTGCCGCGCTGACAGGCTCGCCGCTCTATGCCGCCGATCAGCCGGGCAAAGGTGTCAGTGTTCAGCCCGTGCAGAGCACAATTTCGGAAGAAACCTTCCAGACGTTGCTGGTCAGCCGTGCACTGGAGAAACTGGGCTACGACGTGCAACCCATTCGCGAAGTGGATTACAACGTTGCCTATATGTCCATCGCCTCCGGCGATGCCACCTTCACCGCCGTCAACTGGGATCCGCTTCAGGCAGACATGTACAAAGCGGCTGGCGGTGATACCAAATTTTACCGCGACGGGGTTTACGTTGGCGGTGCAGCACAGGGCTATCTGATCGACAAAAAGACAGCGGAAAAGTACCAGATCACCAACGTTGAGCAATTTAAAGATCCTGAGATCGCCAAGCTGTTTGATACCAACGGTGATGGCAAAGCGGACCTGATCGGTTGTGCACCGGGTTGGGGTTGTGAAGCCGCCATCAACCATCACCTTCAGGCTTACGGGTTGAGCAACACGGTCGAGCACAATCAGGGTAACTACGCCGCGATGATCGCAGATGCCATTACCCGCTATAAAGAAGGCAAACCTATCTTCTATTACACTTGGACACCGTACTGGGTCAGCGATGTGCTGGTACCGGGACGCGACGTTGTCTGGTTACAGGTGCCTTTCTCTTCTCAACCGGGAGAAATGAAAGGCTCCAGCACCAAGCTGGCTAACGGCAACGACTACGGCTTCCCCGTGAATAATATTCGCATCGCAGCGAATAAAGCGTGGGCCGAGAAAAATCCGGCAGCTGCCAAACTGTTTGCCATCATGAAGCTGCCATTGGCCGACATCAACGCGCAAAGCATGCGGATGCGCAGCGGAGAGAGTAGCCAGAAAGATATCGAACGCCATGTGGATGGCTGGATAAAGGCACATCAGGCACAGTTTGATGGTTGGATAAAAACCGCCGCTGAGGCGGCCAAGTAACTGGATAGCGTCACGTTGTTATTCACTCACAGGCCCACATGGGCCTTAAACTGATGTCAAAGCTCGTCGTCCTCGGCGTAGGCCGGGTACCTCTGTCAGGAAGCATGTGTTTCGCCTGTGGGAGATTCCCACCTACGCGGGAATGACAGGAGAGTGTATGGGAATGGCCGTTTTCCTTTGGTTAGTCAGCGACCTCAAGCCCACTCGGGACTGCTTCTTGAAATGACGTTTTTTGTAAATGCTCCCTGTCTTAACGGATTTGCTAGAATCGCTCCCACACATTTTAGAACGCTAGCGAGTATTCATGTCTTCTCAACAGGCCCAGACCGGCCTCAGTCTTCCTTTAACGCTCATCATGTCAACGGCAACCGGATTGGCCGTTGCCAGTAATTACTACGCCCAGCCGCTATTAGAAACCATTGCCAGAACCTTTGAACTTTCCGTTAATCAGGCCGGACTTATTGTCACTGCCGCACTGGTGGGCTATGCGGTAGGTTTGATGTTTCTGGTACCGATGGGCGATATGTTTGAACGACGCACGCTGATTGTCACCATGACGCTGTTAACCGTGCTAGGGCTGGTGATTACCGCGCTGGCCCCCACATTACCGGTGATGCTCGCCGGTATTGGGGCCGCGGGGTTGTGTTCCGTAGTAGCTCAACTGCTGGTGCCGCTCGCGGCAACGCTGGCAGCCCCCGAAGTCCGCGGTAAGGTAGTCGGTACGATAATGAGCGGTTTACTGCTCGGCATTCTGCTTGCACGCACCATTGCTGGCGCACTCGCCACGCTGGGAGGATGGCGTACTGTATATTGGATAGCCAACGCACTTATGGTCATCATGGCGTTGGTACTGTGGCGTGCGCTACCGAGTTTACCGCCCAGCAATAACCTGCAATACGAGCAGTTGATCGTCTCCATTTTCCGGCTGTTTGCCACCACGCCCGTGCTACGGGTACGCGCACTGCTTGGGTGCCTCTCTTTTGCTAATTTCAGCATTCTTTGGACCTCAATGGCGTTTCTGCTGTCGGCACCGCCTTATCACTATTCAGAGGGGGTTATCGGGCTGTTTGGTTTAGTCGGAGCGGCAGGCGCACTGGCCGCCACCCGCGCCGGTCGTCTGGTCGATAAGGGAAAAGCCACATTAACCACCACGGTAGGTCTGGTATTGCTGTTGCTGTCCTGGGGCATGATCGCCATGGGTGCCACGGCGCTGCTGCCGCTGATTCTCGGCATTGTGGTACTCGACCTTGCCGTGCAGGGCTTGCACGTCACTAACCAAAGCGTGATCTACCAGATGATGCCGGAAGCACGTAACCGGCTCACCGCCGGATACATGACCAGCTACTTTATCGGCGGTGCGGCGGGCTCTTTGCTGTCTGCAGCCACCTATCAGGTGGCGGGCTGGATAGGCGTTTGCTATGTGGGTGCCACAGTGAGCCTGCTGACGCTGCTGATCTGGATTCCCGGCCGAAAACACGGCTGACAGGGCCGTCGATGCGGATGTGTCACATCTCTGGCACATCCGCCGTTTTATCGGTAGGGTATTGACCACCCATTCGATTAAACGACACGTTAACCAATGATAAGCCAACAGCAGGAGAAGCATATTGAACACGCCTCTCCGCACGCCACCTTTGCCGAAGGGGTGATCAGTAGCCTGCCGATTGTGATCGGTTATCTTCCCGTCGCCTTCGCTTTTGGCCTGAATGCGGTCAAACTCGGGTATTCACCGTGGGAAGCCGTCTTTATGTCGTGCGTGATTTACGCCGGGGCCAGCCAGTTTGTGATTACCGCCCTGCTCAGTGCCGGGATGTCTATTTGGGTGGCAGCGTTTACCGTCATGGCCATGGATGTGCGCCATGTGCTGTATGGCCCGGCGCTGCGGCACCGTATCTTGCAGCGCCTGCCTACGCGCAAGACACCGCTGTGGGCGTTTGGGCTGACCGATGAAGTCTTCGCCGCCGCGACAGCACGGCTGGCACAAAACAATCGTCGCTGGAGTGAAAACTGGATGCTGGGCGTCGCTGCCGCTTCCTGGATTTCCTGGGCCTGGGGCACAGTGATCGGCGCGTTATTCGGTAATGGACCGTTGAAAGCCTACCCCGCCGTCGAGGCGGCGCTGACCTTCATGCTGCCCGCGCTGTTCCTCAGTTTCCTGCTGGCTTCTTTTAAAAAACGGCAAAGTGGGGTCGTGGTGTGCGCGCTGGGTGGTGCCCTGCTTGGCTTACTGCTGTTCTCCATTCCGGCCGCGATTTTAGTCGGTATCGGCAGCGGCTGTGCCGCCGCACTGTTTCTTGCATCGCCCGTCATAGCTCAACAGGGGGAAAAATCCGCATGAATACCCAAATTTTGCTGATTGGTGTGCTGGTCGGCACGGTGAATTTTTTATTCCGCTACCTGCCACTCCGTCTGGGAGCCAGCCGCGCGTCTGGATCACTCAAGCGCGGCAAAGTGGGAGCAGTGCTCGACAGCATTGGCATCGCGTCTATCTGCGCCCTGCTGATCGTTTCCAGCGTCCCAGAGATTCAACAGCATACTAACAAGCTGTTGCCTACACTCATCGGTTGCCTGACGCTCACGCTGTGCTTCTACCGGACACGCAGCATTGTCATATCCACATTGTTGGGCGCGTTTTGTTACGGTATTGCTTTTAAATACCTTTCATTGGGAATTATTTAATATCATTGTGTTAGCAGAACGTTATTAGTGGTTCACGTTACCTTACACAAGGTCACTTACGTTCTGTCACAAAGTCGACGACACAATGCGACTAAATATCGTTTACCTGATTAGTAACTTTCATTATTATACCGATCGTGATTAATGAGGTTCACATAAAAATGGATAGTCCATCTGTACACAAGCACGGGCTCACTGAAAGTGGTGCGCGTGACAAGAAACCTGAGTTCGATAAAAACAGCTCCTTCTCGCCCATCGAACAAATGATCAATCTGCGTGCATCGCGCAATCCAGAGTTTCCTCAACAGGAAATCTTGTTGGTGCGTCTGTGCATGCACATGCAGAACAAGATTCTGGAGCACCGCAACAAGATTTTGCGGGAACAGGGCATCAACGAAACGTTGTTTATGGCACTGATTACGCTGGAATCTCAGGAGTCACGCAGTATTCAACCATCAGAATTGAGCGCCGCACTGGGCTCTTCGCGTACCAATGCCACGCGCATTGCCGATGAGTTAGAAAAACGCGGTTGGATTGAACGCCGTGAAAGCGATAGCGATCGTCGTTGCTTACACTTGCATATGACAGATGAAGGCAAAGCGTTTCTCGATCGTCTGCTGCCACCGCAGCACCAGAGTCTGCATTTCCTCTGGTCAGCATTGGAAAAAGATGAGCAGAAGCAGTTGGAAGTGCTGATGCGTAAATTGCTGGTGCGGCTGGACGAAATGGACAAGATCGATAATCCATGATCTCGTCAGACCGATAATAACAATACTGTCTTACCTTAAATACATCTTCACACGCGCTGGCGTGTTTGCCAGATGCCTGGTGTTTTTGGATCAATACCCGTTCGTATCATGACCGTTCATTAAACGGACCACGTTCCGCTGCCTAACGGCAGCCGGAGCGATAAGTTGCATCATGGGTAAAGGCTGCGTTGGCCGATTCTCTGCCTCGCAGCGCTTGTGTAAGAATCGGCCATCGTTATCCGCCGCATTCTAATAAAAAATAACGAAAAAATGACATTTGAAGCAGAGGAAAACACCATGAGTTCAAGCGTGGAAAACCCAACGCCTCAGGCTCCTACGAAGAATAAAAAATACCAGCAAAAACGGGTGCTTACCCTGTTTACCATGCTGTTTTTACTGGTTGGCTGTATCTGGTTCGTCTACTGGTATCAGGTGCTCAGACACCATCAGGAAACTGACGATGCTTATGTGGCAGGCAATCAGGTGCAATTGATGTCCCAGGTGAGCGGCAGCGTCACCCGTGTCAACGTGGACAACACCGATTTCGTCAAGCAGGGGGCGGTTCTGGTCGAACTGGACGCGACCGATGCGCAACTGGCTTTCGAACGTGCGCAGACCGCGCTGGCCAACAGCGTGCGCCAGACGCACCAATTGATGATCAACAGCAAGCAATATCAGGCCAACATCGATCTGTATCAAACGGAGCTCAATAAAGCCACGGGCGACCTTGCGCGCCGTGAAGCCCTGGGCAATGTCAATGCCATTGGCCGTGAAGATGTGCAGCACGCCCGCGATGCCGTCGCCAGCGCCCGCGCCTCACTGGAAGTCGCCAAACAGCAATATCAGGCCAATCGCGCCATGATCCTTGATACGCCGCTTGAGCAACAACCCGGCGTGCAACAGGCTGCGACCGATCTGCGCGATGCCTGGTTGGCACTGCAAAGAACCCGCATTGTCAGCCCGGTGGATGGCTATATTTCTCGTCGCAGCGTACAGGTAGGTGCGCGTATTACCCCTGCCTCCGCGCTGATGGCCGTGGTACCCGCCCACCATTTGTGGGTGGATGCCAACTTTAAGGAAACGCAGCTTGCCAATATGCGTATCGGCCAACCCGTCACGGTAGTCAGTGATATCTACGGCGACGATGTGGTGTATCAGGGCAAGGTCGTCGGCCTCGATATGGGGACAGGCAGCGCGTTCTCCCTGTTACCTGCGCAAAATGCCACCGGCAACTGGATCAAGGTGGTGCAGCGTTTACCCGTGCGTATTGAGCTGGATGCACAGCAATTGGCGGAACACCCGTTGCGTATTGGCCTTTCCACGCTGGTGAAAGTCGATACCGCCAATGTAGACGGAAAAGTGCTTTCCGATGCACCGCGCAGCGCACCGGCATATCAAAGCGATGCGTTGACGCTGGATCTGGCCCCGGTCAATACCCTGATCGACACAATCATTCGAGCTAATGCGGAATAACCTCGCAGGAGATGAGCGTGCAGAGAAAACCGCTTGAAGGCTCGGCCCTGGCCTGGATGACCGTCGCGCTGTCATTGGCGACCTTTATGCAGGTGCTGGATTCGACCATCGCCAACGTGGCCATCCCCACCATTGCCGGTAACCTGGGGGCCTCAAACTCCCAGGGCACTTGGGTTATCACGTCATTCGGGGTAGCCTATGCGATTTCCATTCCGATTACCGGCTGGCTTGCCAAACGTATTGGTGAGGTGCGCCTGTTTTTGTGGTCAACGGGATTGTTTGCTTTCACCTCATGGCTGTGCGGCGTGTCCACCAGCCTGGAAATGCTGATTTTTGCCCGTGTGCTTCAGGGGATCGTGGCAGGTCCGTTGATTCCCCTGTCGCAAAGCTTGTTACTTAGTAACTATCCGCCTGCCCGACGTAGTATCGCACTGGCGCTCTGGTCAATGACGGTGGTAGTGGCGCCCATTTGTGGCCCGATTCTCGGCGGCTGGATCAGCGATAATTATCACTGGGGTTGGATCTTCTTTATCAACGTGCCGTTAGGCATTTTGGTGGTGGTCATCGCGATGCAAACCCTGAAGGGGCGCGAAACCAAAACCGAAATCCGGCCGATTGATACCATCGGTCTGGCGCTGTTGATTGTTGGGATCGGTAGCCTGCAAATGATGCTGGACCGCGGTAAAGAGCTGGACTGGTTCAGTTCCAACGAGATTATCATCTTGACCGTGGTAGCGGTGGTCGCCATTGCCTTCCTGATTGTGTGGGAGCTGACCGACGACCATCCGGTGGTGGATTTATCGCTGTTTAAATCACGCAACTTCACCATTGGCTGCCTGTGTATCAGTCTGGCCTACATGTTCTATTTCGGCTCCATCGTGCTGTTACCGCAGCTGTTGCAAACAGTCTATGGCTACACCGCAACCTGGGCAGGGTTTGCCTCAGCGCCAGTCGGTCTGATGCCCGTGCTGCTCTCCCCGATCATTGGGCGCTTTGCACCGCGTTTGGATATGCGCAAGCTGGTCACGTTCAGCTTCATTATGTATGCCGTGTGCTTTTATTGGCGTGCGTATACCTTTGAACCAGGGATGAATTTCGGTGCCTCGGCTTGGCCGCAATTTGTGCAAGGATTCTCCGTGGCCTGCTTCTTTATGCCGCTCACCACCATTACGCTTTCCGGATTGCCCCCAGAGCGACTGGCGGCGGCATCGAGCCTTTCGAACTTTGCGCGTACGCTGGCAGGCTCCATCGGTACCTCGATCACTACGACACTGTGGACACAGCGTGAATCGCTGCACCACGCGCATCTCACCGAATCGGTGACGCCTTACAACCCGATTGCTCAAGGCTCCTATCAGCAGTTGATGGAGATGGGGATGAGTGAGAAACAGGCTTCCGCCTACATCGCCCAACAGATCACCAATCAAGGGTTAATTATTTCGGCCAATGAGATCTTTTGGGCAGCGGCGGGGGTCTTTCTGGTGCTGATGATATTGGTGTGGTTTGCTCGGCCTCCGTTTACTACCGGAGGGGGTGGTGGCGCTCACTGATCCCACACGTATCCGCTTTTTGGTTTTGAATTTGACCTACCGCGTCTAATGGCGCTGAGGAAAGGGATGATGCCAGGATGAGCCGCAGGGATGCGGCGAAAGGCAGCGCTGTGCCGGGAGCACGTCGCTGACGGTCCGTCGGCAGCAATCTTTTCCGAAGGCATCGCGCAGCAACGCCATTACGCAAAAAGCGCGGGGTCGAGGGGTGTGGGCGATTGCACACCCCTCGTCGGGCGCGTGCTACGCAAGTGGCAAATAGACACAAAACGTTTCGCGCACGAAATCTAACGCCCAGGCTCCCATTCATAAGGCTGCGAAAGATTAACGTCGCAGCCTTATGAATGGGAGGTAGCGTAGCTATTCTCAGTTGTGCTGCCGCCACCATTCCGACAGCAAAATCCCCGTCGCAACGGAGATATTCAGGCTTTCCACTTTACCGGTACCACCGATAGACAGCGGCAAATCGCCCTGCTGCCAGGTGCTGTCCGTCAGGCCATCACCTTCATGCCCCACCACCAATACCACTTTCTTTGGTAATGCGGTTTGTGCCAGCGGCTGCCCTTTGTGGCTGGAAGTGGTCGCGATGGTATAGCCCGCGGCGCGGAACGCATCCAGCGCGGAAGGGAAACTATCGGTTTGAATCGCATTCACATGCTCTGCGCCGCCTTCTGCCGTGCGCACTGCTGCGCCGGATTCCAGCAAAGAGGGATCGTGAATCAGCACACCTTCAACACCAAAGTGCGCGCAGGAACGCACGATACCGCCCAGATTATGCGGGTTACCCACATTTTCCAGCGCCAGCAGGCAGTCTGTTTCCTTCGTCTGTGCCTGTTCCAGATAATCATTCACATCAGAGCCCTGACGTTTCTTGATCAGGAAACACACGCCGCCGTGATGATCGGTGCCAGATGCCTTGGTGAGTTCTTCATCATCCACCACATGGTAGGCTTTACGGTTCGCCGCCATCCAGCGTAACGCTTCACGGAAACGCGGTGTCACCTCTTGCAGGAACCAGGAGCGCACAATGGCGTCCGGACGGTTGGTAAACAGCGCCTGACAGGCGTTTTCACCATAAACCCGCGTCTCTTCCTGACGCTGACGGCGAATCTGCTCGGGATCGAGATGACTCTTACCCACAATTCCGCCGTGGTCTGGCGTCTCGGCGGCATCCGGTGCGCGCGACACGGTTTTCCACGGCGAATCACTGCCGCGACCGTAATCGGCACGATCGTCGCGCCCAGCGTTGTCATTGTTGCGATGCGGATTTTCACGCACATAGCGCGGGTTCATGTCGCGCGGATCGCGCGGCTTGGTGCGGCCATCTTTATCCCGGTTGTCGCGATTATCACGTGGCTTGCCACGGCCGTCTTTGTCACGGTTATCGCGAGACGCATACGGCCCTTTACTGCGCCCGTCTTTATCCCGGTTGTCGCGAGACTCATAGGGTCCTTTACTGCGCCCCTCTTTGTCCCGGTTGTCGCGAGACTCATAGGGTCCTTTACTGCGCCCCTCTTTGTCCCGGTTGTCACGGGATTCATAGGGCCCTTTGCTGCGCCCATCTTTGTCCCGGTTGTCGCGCCGCCCGGTTTTTTCGTTATCATTACGGCGATCGCGCGCGCCGTCTCCGGTACGCGAATTTTTCTTTTCGTCCTCATTACGGACGTACATCACGCGGACCTTTCCGCTCTTACTACCCGCTGAATCGCTCATTATGTTCTCCACCAACGCGCTGGCGCGAAGATTACCTGATGTACACCCGCGACGCTACCGACTTCGGGCATAAAAGCGGAGTTTCGCTGACACCTCGGCAAACGATGACACCGAAACCTGAATCACAACGGTGATGGCTATTGTAATCATTGAGGAAACCACGTTGTTTCCCCTGTAAGCCATCACCATAATACGTTTACACTTATGTAACATGCTGTGGTTTTTCACCCTGCCCTCTGGTTATGGCACAGCGTTGACCGCAGCACATCTATTTTAGCCGTTTTATGATTTGAGGTCGCCTATGAACACGGTATGCGAATCCTGCCACACCACGAACCGTTTGCCTGAAGCACGCCTTCACGACAGCCCAACCTGTGGCCGCTGCGGCAACGAGCTGTTTTCCGGTGAGGTTCAATGCCACCAGCGCCACATTCGACAAACTGTTGCAAGACGATTTGCCAGTGATCGTCGACTTTTGGGCGCCCTGGTGTGGCCCCTGCGTCGCCTTTGCCCCGATCTTTACGGCGGTGGCGCAAGAGCGCGCGGGTCACGTTCGCTTTATCAAGGTGAATACCGAAGCTGAGCCGGAATTAAGCGCCCGTTTTCGCATTCGCAGCATTCCTACGCTGATGGTGTTTAAGCAGGGTAAAGCGGTAGATATCATGAGCGGAGCGTTGCCGAAAACGCCGTTTGAAAACTGGTTAGATGAAACGATTTGAGCGCTTGAGCCATCGAATAAAAACCGCACTGGGGCTTTCTGTCCTCCAGTGCGTCAAGTAGAATAGCGCTTTTTAGCGACTCCCTATGCGCGATAACGCTGTTCTTCGTTTGCGCCAGCACCGGCTGGAACGCTCCACCCGCCCTTTTCGGGCCCGAGGTTGCCGTGTGGTACGTTGTCAACACTGCCTGCTGCCGGTGACCAACTGTCTATGCGACACCATCATCCCACATTCGGCACGCAGCCGTTTCTGTTTGATCATGTTCGATACCGAGCCGTTAAAGCCCAGCAATACCGGCCGCCTGATTGCCGATATTCTGCCCGACACCCAGGCCTTTCTCTGGTCACGCACGGAGCCCGATCCGGCGTTGCTGGCGGCACTGCAAACCTCGGACTATCAGCCCTATCTGGTTTTTCTTGCGGATGAAGCCGAGCCGTCGCGTCAGGTATTGCACCGTTTACCGGATAACGCCAAGCCGCCGCTGTTTGTGCTGCTGGACGGTACCTGGCCGGAAGCGCGCAAGATGTTTCGTAAAAGTCCTTATCTGGATGCACTGCCCATTTTGTCGCTTGCGGTTGAATCACTGTCACGCTACCAACTGCGCGAAACCAGTAGCGCAGGACAACACTGCACGGCGGAAATTGCTGCCGCACTTTTGCAACAGGCGGGTGATAAGGATGCCAGCCTGGGCCTGCTCAATCACTTCGACCGCTTTCGTCAGCGTTATCTGGCCGGTAAAGCACATCGCCCTGTGCAGGAAATTTCATCGACTGTCACAGCATAAAGGCATAAAAACCGCTATGATTCAGCTCTCTGTCCTGTCGGGAGCGAGCCATGAGTCAGCGCGGGTTAGAAGCGTTATTAAGACCAAAATCGATCGCCGTGCTGGGTGCATCGGAGAAACCGGGGCGCGCCGGTTTTCTCATGATGCAAAACCTGCTGGGCGGTCACTTCACCGGTCCGATCCTGCCCGTCACGCCCAAATACCGCGCCGTCTGTGGCGTACTGGCTTATCCCGATGTGGCAAGTTTGCCCATTACTCCCGACCTGGCGGTTCTCTGTACCCATGCCAGTCGCAATTTACTGCTGCTGGACGCGTTGGGCCAGCGCGGTTGTAAAACCGCGATTATTCTCTCTTCGCCCCCCGCGCAGGCGGAAGCGCTCAAAGCCTGCGCCAGCCGCTATGCCATGCGTCTGTTGGGTCCGAACAGTCTGGGGATACTGGCACCGTGGCAAGGTTTCAACGCCAGCTTCTCTCCTGTCCCGATCGTCAAAGGCAAGCTGGCGTTTATTTCTCAATCCGCTGCGGTTTCCAATACTATTCTCGATTGGGCGCAGCAGCGCGGCATCGGTTTTTCCTAGTTCATCGCACTGGGTGACAGCCTGGATATCAATGTGGATGATGTCCTCGATTTTCTGGCGCGTGATGGTAAAACCAGCGCCATTCTATTGCATCTGGAACAGCTTAAAGATGCGCGGCGTTTTCTCTCCGCCGCGCGTAGCGCCGCCAGAAACAAGCCCATCCTGGTCATCAAGAGCGGCCGAACGCAGCTTGCTCAGCAGTTACTGCATGGGCACCAACTCGGGTTGGATGCCGCCTACGATGCGGCGATCCAGCGTGCCGGTCTGCTACGGGTACGAGACACCCACGAGCTGTTCTCCGCAGTGGAAACGCTGAGCCGCCTGCGCCCGCTGCGCGGCGAGCGCTTGCTTATTGTCAGTAACGGCGCATCACCCGCCGCACAAGCACTCGATCAACTGCTTAGCCGACAAGGCAAACTGGCAACCTTGACGGAACAGACTCAGCAGAAGCTGCGCGACATATTGCCCGAGGAAGTCCACATCGGAAACCCGCTCGATCTGCGCGACGACGCTACCGCGGCGCGCTATCTCAGTACGCTTTCGGTGCTGCTGGACAGCGATGACTACGATGCTCTGCTGATCATCCACGCACCGAGCGCCGCCGCGCCCGGCACCGAAAGCGCACAGCAATTGATTGCCTGCTGTCAGGCACATCCGCGCGGCAAACGTATCACCTTACTTACCAACTGGTGTGGCGAATATTCCTCTCAGGAGGCACGTCGTCTGTTCAATGAGGCGGGCATTCCCACCTACCGCACGCCCGAAGGGGCGGTCACTGCCTTTATGCATATCGTGGAATACCGGCGTAACCAGAAGCAGCTGATGGAAACGCCAGCCCTGCCGCACGATCTCGGTATCAATGCCGCTCAGGCGCACCAACTGATTCATCAGGCGTTGACGGATGGGGTAACACAGTTAGATACCCACGAAGTTCAGCCAATTTTACACACCTACGGGCTGCACACCTTGCCGACCTGGATTGCCAGTGACAGCGCAGAAGCGGTGCATATTGCCGAACAGATTGGTTACCCGGTCGACATCAAACTGCGTTCGCCGGATATCCCGCACAAATCCGACGTGCAGGGGGTGATGCTCTATCTGCGCACCGCCCATGAAGTGCAGCAAGCCGCCGATGCGATTATCGATCGTGTCAAACGCGCCTATCCGCAGGCGCGTATTCATGGGCTGTTAGTGCAAGGCATGGCGAATCGCGCTGGCGCACAAGAACTGCGTATCGCGGTAGAACAGGACCCGATCTTCGGTCCGCTGATTTTATTGGGCGATGGCAGCGTGGAATGGAACAAGGATTCGCAGGCGGCGGTGGCCTTGCCACCGCTCAATATGACACTGGCGCGCTACCTGATAATGCAAGCGCTGAAAAGCGGAAAAATACGCGGGCGCAGCGCCCTGCATCCCTTGGATATCGCCGGGCTCAGCCGGCTGCTGGTGCAGGTTTCCAACCTGATCCTGGACTGCCCGGAAGTGCATCGCCTCGATATTCCTCCGCTGCTGGATGTCACACTCCATCTCGCACCTTTCTCTGGCGACCCCCAATCCCGATTAGCCATCCGCCCTTATCCCCAAGAGCTGGAAGAACAGGTGCAGCTCAATAATCAGGAGTATTGCCTGTTTCGTCCCATTCTGCCTGAGGACGAACCGCTGCTGGAACGCTTTATCGGCAACGTTACCAAAGAAGATCTCTACTACCGTTATTTCAGTGAAATCAACGAATTCAATCATGAATATTTGGCGTACATGACGCAGATCGACTACGATCGGGAAATGGCTTTTGTAGCGGTGCGCCCGACGGCGTTCGGTGATGAAATCATTGGCGTAACACGTGCCATTTCCGATCCCGATAATATTGCCGCGGAATTCGCGGTGCTGGTGCGTTCAGACTGTAAAGGGATGGGGCTTGGTAAGCGTCTGCTCAGTAAGTTGATTGATTACACCCGTCGCCACGGATTAAAACAATTGAACGGCATTACCATGCCGCATAACCAGGGCATGGTCGCCTTGGCGAAGAAACTCGGTTTCACGGTAGACGTGCAATTGGACGAAGGGATTGTCACGCTGGTGCTGCCGTTGAACACACAAGATGTTGCGTGACAGAGCGTTTATTTTGGCGGTCAATCTGGTAATGAACGGTAAAACTTACTCACTACGCCCGAAAAGTAGTGGTATCATCGCCCGATTCGGCATTCCCCTGACATCATTAATGACGGCCTTGCGCCGACTAATAAGAGAAGAAACGCACTGTGATGTTGTCTACATTTAAACGCAATAAATACCAACAACACCTTGCACAACTGCCCAAAATCCCTCAAGCAGCGGACGGCATTCAGACGTTACACTCCCCTGAACAGTTTCGCGCCGCGCTGATTAACCTGATCCAACAGGCCAAGACGAGAGTCTATCTGGTCGCACTCTATCTGGAACAGGATGACGGCGGACAGGGCATACTCTCTGCGCTCTACAACGCCAAGCGCAGCAACCCCGATCTCGACGTGCGTGTGTTGGTCGATTGGCACCGTGCGCAGCGCGGGCGCATTGGTGACAAATCAGCGAGTACCAATGCGGATTGGTACTGCGACATGGCAGAAAAACACGCTGACGTGAAGTTTCCCATTTATGGTATTCCCGTCAATACACGCGAAGCACTCGGCGTCTTGCACCTGAAGGGCTTCATCGCTGATGACTGTGTGCTGTATAGCGGTGCCAGCCTGAACGATGTCTATCTGCATCAACATGATAAGTATCGCTACGATCGCTATCAGCTTATCCATAATGCGGCGCTGGCCAACACCATGTCGGGCTACATCACCACGCTGCTAAACGATCCGGCGGTGCAACGTCTGGACAGCCGTTCGCGGCCCAAAAATTTGGAAATTAAAGCGGATATTCGTCAATTCCGCCAAACGCTGCGCACCCTGGCTTACAACACGCCCGGCAGTGAGGGCGTCAATGGAGCACTGACGGTCACGCCGTTAGTCGGGTTAGGTAAACAAAGCCCACTCAATAACACCATCCATCACCTGATGTTTTGTACCGAGCATCGGCTGGTAATGTGCACCCCCTATTTCAACCTGCCCGCACTGCTGATCAAAAACGTGGTGCGCCTGCTCAAAGAGGGCAAGCAGGTGGAGATCATCATTGGCGACAAGACGGCTAACGATTTCTTTATTCCCGAAGATCAGCCGTTCAAGATCATCGGCGCATTGCCCTACCTGTATGAAATCAACCTGCGCCGCTTCGTCAGCCGCTTGCAGCGTTATATCGACAATCAGCAGTTAACCGTGCGGTTGTGGAAGGATGGGGATAACAGCTTCCACCTCAAAGGGCTGTGGTCCGACGATACCTGGCAGTTACTGACAGGCAATAACCTCAATCCTCGCGCGTGGCGTTTGGATTTGGAAAACGCCATCCTGATTCACGATCCTGAAAAAGTGCTGCTGGAACAGCGGCTGCAAGAGTTGGAGCAGATTCGCGCATACACCACGCCGCTCCAGAGCTATACCGATTTGCAAGGTATCGCGCAATATCCTGTGAAAGTACGTAAATTGATACGCCGCTTGCGCCGTATCAGGATCGACAGGCTGATGAGTCGGATTCTGTAATTCAACACCGTAAAACCCCGTTCGCGGCTGAGGAATCCCCAGCAATGGGCGGGTAAAAAAAGACAGGCATAGAGTTTTGTGATCTACTGATTTGTGCAACAAATTCAATGAGATCACCTCTATGCCTGCTCGCCAAGTATGTCAGGATTTTTTCCACGATGCGTTA
>SMLE01000510.1_pt1 | contig 17439 bp, 17 predicted proteins | sample 2451431 | NCBI scaffold set ML178787.1 | reverse complement strand
CAGGGTGGGGGTGACCATCTCATTAACCCGCCATTGACGCCGTCTGCTATGATCCTGACAATGCTCTCCCTTTTATCCAACGTCCTGTTTATTGAACACACTGTTTAGTAAACCAAAGGTGCCGTTGATAACCCGGTAGGACTTTATGGAAGCGTGGCTGGATCATTTTGTGACCCAATCTGTCACCTATTCGCTGATTGCGGTGATGTTAGTGGCTTTTTTGGAATCGCTGGCGCTGGTGGGGCTGTTGCTGCCTGGCACGGTGATGATGGCGACATTGGGCGCGCTCATCGGTAGCGGGCAACTGAGCCTGTACGCGGCATGGGGTGCCGGGTTGGTGGGCTGCCTGCTCGGCGATTGGATATCCTATTTCATCGGTTGGAAATTCAAAACGCCACTGCACAACTGGTCGTTTTTAAAGAAACACCAGACGTTACTGCGCCGCACGGAGCATGCCTTGCACCAACACCCGATGCCCACGATCATCATCGGGCGCTTCGTTGGCCCAACGCGACCGTTGATCCCGATGGTCGCTGGGATGCTGGCGCTTCCCCCCGCGCGCTTTGCGCTGCCGAATATCATTGGCTGCATGGTCTGGCCGCCTGTCTATTTTATGCCGGGCATTTTGGCGGGCGTCGCGTATGACATTCCGTCTGGTGGCAACAGCGCGTCATTCCGCTGGTTGCTGCTGGGGGTGGCAATACTGGTGTGGCTTGCCGGATGGTTAGGTTGGCGCTGGTGGAACAGTCGCAAGCAAACCAAAAGCCGTAAACGCTTGAAGTGGTTAACCGTGGTGCGTTTACGCTGGTTGGCGCCGTTGACCATGACGGTCGCCGTCGCGGGGGTAGTGATGTTGCTTCAACACCCGATGATGCCGGTGTACAGCCATCTGCTAGGGAAAGTGGTGTTGCGGGGATAGTGCATTGCGTTGATGCGTCACGAACCTAGACCTGATTGAAACGTTGTTTTACTATCGTCCCCGCGTGAAGGCAGCGGCAGTCCGCAGGATTGCCGTTGTTCACGTTACTACCATAACCAATGGATGGAAAAACAATGAAAAAGATCGTGATTACGGCGCTGGTACCGTTGATGAGCGCAGGGGCTTATGCCGCTGGGGATAAAAGCAAAACGATTACGGCGAAAAGCTACGGGGATAAGTGGCCGTTCACCTTTGAAAAAGGGGAACTCATCTGTTCAACCGGCATCGTGGTGCTGAAAAACAGTAAGGATGGCAAGGTTTATGCGCTTAATGGTATGGCAAATGCACTGGCTGATTCAGGCCGTAAACTGGGCAAGTCACCCATTTTGAATAATAAAGCCGTTACCAAGCCCGATCCGCACGTGGCGGGTTATCAAATGTCTACCGTCGATATCATGATGGAAGGCCGCGATCTCTGTAATTAATCGCTATGTGCTCGCTAGCAGGATGACTCAGCGCATCCTGCTAATTGCGGTAACGAGCAGAACGTTAGCGATAAAATTCAGCCACCTGATCAAAAATGCGCATGTCGGCACCATGGCGGCGCACCTGTAGCACATCTTCCAGCTTTTCTACCTGACTTATCATCTGCGGTAGTCGGCTGTCTTCCTGCACCAGAAGCCAGATGCGGCTCTCTTTGCCTCCGGCTAGCGGCATACACAGAATGCCTTCCACGTTATAAGCGCGACGGGCGAACAGTCCACACACATGAGACATAACGCCTGGGTGGTTACGTACCGCCAGTTCTAGCGTTACATGAGACGAAGTTGATTGATTTTGCATGGTGTCAGTCTCCAATCATGTCGGTGTTGGCCCCTCCCGGCGGCACCATCGGATATACTTTTTCGTTGGTATCGATGGCCGCATGAATCAGGGCCGGACCCGGCGTGTGCAGCGCGTCTGCCAGCATGGCGGCCGGATCGTCTGCGTTATTCAGGTCATAGGCCGCGAAGCCGAAGCCGCGAGCGATGCTGATAAAATCGGTGTGATAGCGATAGTCAACGGCGAAGAGGCGCTGCCCATAGAACAAGTCTTGCTGCTGGTGCACCAGCCCTAATACCTGATTGTTCATCAGGATGATCTTAACGTTAAGCCCCTCTTCGGCCGCCGTCGCCATCTCTTGAATGTTCATCATGATGCTGCCGTCGCCGGAAAAGCACACCACAATTTTGTCGGGCTCTGCCAGTGCGGCACCCATTGCAGCGGGCAAGCCAAATCCCATGGTGCCGAGGCCGCCGGAGGTTAACCATTGGCGCGGCCGACGCAGCGGATAGCTCTGTGCCACCCACATCTGATGCTGACCCACGTCGGTGGCGATGATGGCATCGTCCGTTAGCGCCTGCGCGGTTGCTCGTACCAACCCATAGTGGCTCAGTGGGTCGTCAGCGTCCGGCATGTGGAACGGATAGGTGTACTGTAATGAGGATACCCTCTGATGCCATTGCTCCCTTTTTTGCGGTTCAATCAACGGCAACAGTTGTGTCAGCGCTTCACCCACATCGGCATGCAGCCCAACGTGCGCCTGACGAATTTTTCCCAGTTCCGCCGCATCGATATCGATATGGATGATGCTGGCATCCGGGCAGAATTGTTCCGCTTTACCGATAGCGCGATCGTCAAAGCCTGCGCCCAGTACGATAAGCAAATCAGACTGCTGCAAAATCAGGTTAGTGGAACGGGCGGCGTGCATGCCTAACATGCCGAGTGACAGCGAGTGATCGGTCGGCATGGCACCGAGCGCCATCAGCGTCATGGTGGTGGGCAGGTTGGCGCGCTCGGCGAGTTCAATCGCTTGTTGGTGCGCCTCGGCGCTAATGATGCCACCGCCCAGATAGAGGATGGGGCGCTCGGCCGCATTGATCATCGCGGCGGCCTGTGCGATGGCTTGTGTATCGATGGCGGGGGTGAGATCGGGTTCAGCAATGGCTGGCAGTTCGGACAATTCTATCGTAGCGGTTTGAACATCTTTCGGAATATCAATCCATACCGGACCGGGACGCCCTGATTGCGCGATGCGAAACGCGTCTGAAATCACGCGCGGCAGTTCGTTGATGTCCCGCACCAGATAGTTATGTTTGGTGACGGGGATGGAAATGCCATAAGTGTCCACTTCCTGAAAGGCATCGGTGCCGATCATGGTCGAGGAGACCTGACCGGTAATGCACACCAGAGGGATGGAATCGAGTTTCGCATCGGCAATCGCGGTAAGCAGGTTGGTGGCCCCCGGGCCGCTCGAGACCAGACAAACGGCGGCTTTGCCGCTGGCACGCGCCATGCCCTGCGCGATAAATCCTGCCCCTTGTTCGTGGCGGGCGAGAATATGGCGAATGGTTTTGCTCTGCCCCAGCGCATCGTACAGCGGCAGTGCCGCCCCGCCGGGAATGCCCGCTACCGTGGTGATGCCCTGCTGTTCCAACAGCCGGACGATCAACTGTGCTCCGGTATAACGCATAGTAATATCCTTCATCTGGGCCGGTGCATTTTCGGAGCGGGGAGGTAAAAACAAGAAACCCCGCTCGGCTTGCGCCGGCGGGGCTTGGGAATCGTGCTGTGATTCGGAACCCGTTACGCCGCGTCGCCGACGACGACCACCACGACGACGACCGCGTCAACATGCGCGGTGTGTAGTAGTGCAGAAGTCATAGCAGCGGAGTGTCTCACGGGGATCCTGTCAATCAGTCAGTTAGTTAGCCGTTTTATATAAGCACGGGCGTTGCAATAGGCGCAATACCCACAAGGAATAAAAAGTGAAAATTTTATTCAGCTCACAAAATATCCTGTGTTGAGCCGTCGCGCAATGTGGACGATCAGTCACGCACCGCGCTGATCCCCAGTATCCGCGCCGCCTCGCTGCTACCGTCATACAATGACATCGTGGGGCCATCGTAGGCGATGTTCCCGTCGACCAACAGCAGACTGCGTGGCGCAATACGCAACGCGTCATCCAGATTGTGCGTGACCATCAGCAGCGTAAGCTGCTGCTCAGCACACACCCTATCAACCAGCGTGAGCATATCCTGGCGCAGCGCCGGATCGAGCGCGGAGAACGGTTCATCCAGCAGCAGGACAGGGCGTTGGCGCAGCAGGCAGCGGACCAATGCGGCGCGCTGGCGTTGACCGCCAGACACCTGCGCGGGCAGGCGCTGCATCAGGCTGTTTAAGCCCACGTGTTTTGCAATAGCGTGCAATGCCTGACGCTGTGCTGCCGTGAGACGCAAACCGGGGTGTAGGCCAAGCGCAATATTTTGCTCCAGCGTCAGGTGTGGGAACAGGTTGTTTTCCTGAAACAGAATTGACACCGGGCGCTCGGCGGGCGGCGTATAGCGATGATCGTCGCCATTGAGCCACAGTTCGCCGCTGTTCGGCAATAAAAAACCGGCAATCAGGCTGAGCAGCGTACTTTTTCCCGCACCGCTTGGCCCCAACAGGGCAACGCGCTCTCCCGCAGCGATGTTGACATCGAACTGCATGGGGGCCTGTTGATAGAGATAAGTGAGTTTATTCAACGACAGCATGTCGGCCCGCCCGTTTTTGCCACAGGGTCAATGTTTCCATCACGGTAAACAACGCGAAACAGAGCAGCATCAGCAGCAGTGCGGTTACCGCACCGTCTGCGCTGCGATAAGCGCCAATTTGTTGGTAAAGATAGAAGGGCAACGTGCGGAACTGCTCATTGCCAAACAGGGCGATAATGCCGAAATCCCCCACCGAGAGTACGCAGGCAAACGCCATCGCCTGCGCGATCGGTTGTTGCAACGCGCGCAGCTCAATCAGACGTAAACGATGCCAGCCGCGAATATCCAGCGACTGACACAGCAGATTATAGCGCTGAGCAACGTCGAGCATCGGGTTCTCCAATACCTTGAGCGCGTAAGGGATAGCCATCAGCGCGTTAGTGGCAACCACCAGCCCATAGGGTGATGTCGGTAGCCCGATGGTATTGTTGAGCACAAGAAAAAAGCCCGTCGCCAACACAATGCCCGGCATCGCCAGAATCAGCAGGCCGCTGATATCCATCAACTGTCCGGCCAGCCGCTGCTGACGCAGCTTCAGCTCACGACTGCTCCACAGCAGCATCAGGGTCAGGATGACGCAAAGCACACCCGCGCCGAGCGCGATGCGCAGGGATGTCCACAGAGTTTGCCACAGTGCGGGTTGTTTCAGCACCGTCAGCATCGCCGGGCTGAGACAGTCCAGCAGCACCGCCAGCAACGGTGGCAGCAGCAATAACAGCGCAGCCACGATAATCACGGTATCGCCCAGCCGTTCAGCCAGTGAATCCTGTGGGTTGCGCCAGCGTAATTGCTGGGTATTGCCCACGGCAAACCACGAGCCGAGTCGTTGGCTCAGTAACACCAATCCCAGACAGCAGACCATTTGGATCAGAGCCAATCCTGCCGCGCGCGCAGGATCGTAATCAAAGCTCAATGCCTGATAGATAGCCAGTTCAATCGTGGTGGCGCGCGGGCCTCCGCCGAGTGAGAGGACGGTGGCAAAACTGGCGAAGCAGAGCATGAAAATCAGTGCCGCACTGGGCAGGATTTGACGCCGTAACCACGGCCATTCAATGAGACGAAACGTTTGCCAGGCGTTCATGCCCAACTGGGCCGCTAGCTGACGCTGCTCCGTGGAAATGGACTCCAGGGCTTGCAACAGCAGACGTGTCGCCAGCGGCAGATTGAAGAACACATGGGCCAACAGAATCCCTTGCAGGCCATAGGGAGAAAAGGTGTAGTCGATGCCGAGTGCGCTTAAGCCTTGTGCCAGCCAGCCCTGTCGCCCGTAGACGCGCAGTATGCCAAATACCGCCACCAACACCGGTAACACCAGCGTCATGGCGCACAGGCGCAACAGCGAGGTTCTGCCGGGGAAATGGCGGCGGTAGAGGGCGCGTGCCAGCACAATGGCGGGCAGCGTGGAGAGTAGCGCCGAAAGCAATGCCTGCCAAAAGGTAAAGCGCACCACGTACCATACATAGCTGTCACCCCACAGCGTCTGCCATGGGGTTTCAGGAGCCTGATGCCAGAGAGCGCCAAACGCGAGCAGGGCAACGCCTGCCAGCAATACCGCGGTAAACAGCCCAGGCCAGAGCCAATGTGGGATCAGCGGCTGACGGCGCGTTGCCATGCCTGAATCCACTGCCCACGCAGGTCTGCCACCTCTTGTGCGCTAAACGACAGCGCTTTTTCCGAGCGCGCCAGCGATTGGAAACCTTCTGGCAGTACCACGTCAGTGACCGGATACATCCAGTTGGTGGTTGGTATCAGGCTTTGGAACGTCGGGCTGAGGATAAACTGCATAAAGCGGTTAGCGAGTTCCGGCTGCTTGCTGGCGGTCAACTGCCCAGCAACTTCAACTTGCATATAGTGGCCTTCGCTGAACAGCGCCGCGGCGTAGTTAGTCTTTTTCTCTTCGATAATGTGATAGGCCGGAGAGGTGGTGTAGCTCAGCACCAGATCTGCTTCGCCTTTAAGGAACAGACCGTAAGCCTCACTCCACCCTTTGGTGACGGTAACGGTTTTACGCGCCAGTTTTTGCCAGGCGTCATGCGCTTTATCGCCATACACCTTTTGCATCCACAGCAGCAGGCCCAGCCCCGGCGTACTGGTGCGCGGGTCTTGATAAATGACCTTCAGCGGTTGCTCGCTGTTGATCAAGGCATCAAGACTGGTCGGTGGATTTTTTAGCGTGTCTTTGTTGTAGACGAACGCGAAGTAGCCGTAATCGTAAGGCAGGAACGTGGCGTTGTTCCAGCCGCCGGGCAGCGTTAACGCGGCGGTTTTCACGTGGTGTGGGGTAAATAGCCCGGTATCCGCTGCCGCTTTGAGCAGGTTGTTATCCAGCCCCAGGACGATATCCACTTTGCTGTTTTTACCTTCCATGCGCAAGCGGTTCAACAGGGCAACGCCATCTTCCAGCGCGACGAAATTTAATTCGCACTCGCACTCTTTTTCGAAGGCTTTTTTAATCGCCGGGCCGGGGCCCCATTCAGACGCGAAGGAATCGTAGGTGTAAACGGTCAATGCGGGCTTGGTATTAGCGGCAGCAGAGCCGAATAGCACGGCAGAGAGGCCGAATACAGGAAGTAATAAACGGGATAATAGCGACTGTAACACTTTGCACTCCTGGGTATATTAGGGTGGCAAAGGACTTTGAGGCAGGCGAATGCACTCTCAAATCCCTTAGCCGGTATTAACCGGATCAGGTTCGACGGGTATTTTCTCAGCATAAATACCGTGCGTTGACAATGCGATATCGCCAACAAACGGCCTGCACCCCGTTGAGAACGTCATTATTGTAAAGGGTTTGTAGCATCAGGGAAAGTCGGCGTCGTGCTCCGGTGGCACAAACCAGGCGGATTTAAAGTCGAACCAGCCCAACATGTTCATGCGCACGCCGCGCATGCTGCGCTGTCCCTGCAACTGCAACCAGTGGTGAAACAGCGGGTGGATCTCACCGCTGTCAATCAGGCGCTGGCTGAAGTCGGTGATAGAGAGCGTTTGAGCGTGCCAGCGCTGCGCGTCTTGTTGTAACGAATCGCTCAGGCAGTGACGCAGCAGCGGCAACTCATACAGCAGGGCGAACAGCGAAAACTCCAGCGGAGGGTAGCAGTTGACACTGCTCAGCCAGATGTCGCTTTCCGCTTCTCCCAGATACCATTGCTCGTAGTCGACTTTCTGTATGTGCAGTGTCACGCCCTGTTGTGCCAGCAGGTCATGCATGATCTCGCCAATGATGCGGTACTCGGGGTGTTCCTGATAAAACGTCAGGGTAATATCAGTCAGGCCAGCAGGTTTCAGTGGTTGATTCTCAAAACGTTGGTGATGCCAACGAGGCAGTAAGCTGTATGCTGGCGACCAGCTATGTCGGTGGGTCCTCGTCGTCTGGCTGAGCAGCGTGATAGGGTGGAAGATCTGGCTGATCCAGCTGCGCACCTCGCTGTTTGCGCCTCGCGCAGAGCGAGTGTCAAACAGCAGGAAATAGCATCCTTCCTCCATGCGGCTTTCCAGCTCGTCGCGCGTGGAGGTGTCGCTTTGTACTTGAATGGACACCGGCAGCTCTTCGGAGGCGCCTGGCAGCACCCAGATATTGACTTCATCGATCAGTGCCCGGTAGCCGAAATAGTCATCAAAGGCTTTTATTTTCAGCTGACTGTCGCTGTTTTTCTCCACCGCATAGGGGCCGATGCCGACAGGGTGGCGCGCAAAATCGGCCTGTGCCTGCCAGTCGTGGGGCAGAATCATGGCATGCGCGCTACCGAGCAGCCAGGGGAGCCAACCATCGGGTTCGCTCAGTTCCACATCAATCACAAAGGGAATAGGGGAGGTCACGCGTGTGATGTGTGAGAATAATGCTTGCGACGTCAACCGCATCACCGAGGCGATCACATCCTTCATCACCAGCTCGCGTCCATCGTGGAAGCAGATCGCCGGGCGTAAATAAAAACGCCAGCGGTGTGGCGTAATTTGCTGCCAGTGGTGCGCGAGGTCCGGTGCGATTTCCCCATTTTCCTCATTTATCTTGGTTAACCCGCTGAAGATCTGCCTGACGATATGCATCTCAGAGCGTCGCAGTGCGGAGCCGGGCAGCAGGTTGCGCAGCGGTCGATAATAAAGCACGCGCAACAGATGCTTCCCCTGGCGAAAACGACGGCCCAGGTGGGAAAGCAACATCTGGCGTACCGTCTCTTTATCACCGATCAACTGGATCAGTTGTTCGACGCGATCCTGCTCCAGCAGGTCTTCTGCGCGCTGTTGTTGCAGCGTTAAGCCGGTATAGATAAAACTGAGACGGGAGCGTTTTCCGCGTCCCGCCTCCGCCTGCCACAGCAGCCATCCCTCTTTTTGCATGGCCCCGAGCAGTGAACGGATATGACGGCGCGAGCAGAGTAATACCCCGGCCAACTCTTCGAGCGTGGTGTCGGTATCCTGCCCCTGAAAGCGCTGCCAAAGGCGGACAAACTGCTGTTGCAAACGTGTCGACGACATAAAAGAGGAACTCCGCGAACCAAAGTCATCAATTTATCTTTCCCTATATTACGGCGATACTGCACAACAAGGAAAGCACGGAGGTGGCTAATGGCGATTTCACGGCTCAATCAATTTTACCGGCACTACTTCTTGCATTGCCCTGGCTGCTGGCTGAGGAGGATCAGCGCTCAGCAAAAACTGGCGTTGTTACAGCAAGTGACGCAATGGCATACCGATGCGATGTCGGAAGAAGAGTACCGGCACTGGCTCTAGTGCTGTTCTGGTAGTAGAGAAACTTCTGAGTAATGGTGCTTTTCACCAGCCAGCGGCCTGCGCCGCTGGCATTTTTGTGTGCATTTTTGCGTATAGGGAAGAGGCGTGTACACATTGCTTACAGAGACTACACGCAGACAGTCACGCGGAAAACGTCGAGACAAAGTAGATAAAACAGAGATGGGGCCTTAGTCACTTCATGACTAGCGAAGGACAGTTCAGAACCTGGCGCGCCGTTTCATGTCATAGAGACGTTTCTCGGCCATCCGATGGCGACATTATGATCCGTTACAACCTTCACAGTTATCTCACTGATTAGCATCAGTGGCTAGATGTGTAAATTGAGCACTTTGAAAAAATTGTTGGGCGACCGTTAATCCCGCATTATAAACTGCAACTAATATCGGTTATAAAACCGATTGAATCAATATAACAAAAAACTTACATTGTATTATATTTTTTTGACTGTGGTTATTTCAATGTTACTTAATACATCAGCAGGGCGTTTATTAAATGATTTATCCATGTCCATGATAGGAACAGACAGTTCCATAAAAGAGATGACTTCACCAAAAGGATTACTCGCACACATTATCAATTTTATTACCTTTGGTAAGATACGAAAAGATAAGGAGGATATTATATAATCAAATAATGACAAAAATGGAAAGTGCTTTTAGCGGACTAACAGCCAAAGAAATGGAAGATGGCAGGAAAATACACGTAGATTGCATTCATGGCTGTGAGGTGTCATTTTATTACACAGACCATACAAACAAAGTTACTGTAGAAGTAACAAAAGGCAATAAGTCAGAAAATCAAGAAATTGATGCTAAAAATTTTTTTAATATATTCCAAACACTCAAATTGAAAGCATTGCTCAATATCACCTGTATTAAAGATATCTTAACTGATGATGGGGTTATCAACCTGAAAGGCGTTAACCTGAGCGATGTTGACCTGAAACGCGCTGATCTTAGCGGTGCTGACCTGAGCAATGCCAAACTAGACGGTGTTGACCTAACTCACGCTAACGTGTCAATGTCTGTCCTGATTGAGGCTGACCTAACCAACGCGAACTTGATCAGAGCTGACCTGAGCAACGCTGACCTGACCGATGCTAATCTGAGCAGCGCTAACCTGAAAAGAGCTAACCTGAGCGGAGCCATATTAACAAGAGCCAACTTGCTCAAGATTAATGTGGAAGGAACTAACATGGCTGGAACCAACCCATTTGGACTATAGACAGATGAAAACCTTTCACCATGCAGATAAATTAGAAAATGAATGCAATGGTTTATTTTCCTGTTATGTAGAGGGTGTTGGGATTTGTATTACAAATCCTTGGTTATGAAATCGTTAAGTAATTGTTTGAGCTAGATGTGATTTTTCATACATGCGTGTATTCTGTTTTCTGTCTATGGAATTAAAAATCTCTTTTTTATGTTGTGTGTAACCATTGGTTATAAATTTAATGCCTCAATGTCGGGTCGGTGTTTTTTAGGTCTGAGTGAGGAGTGAGGTGGTGAGATTCAGTGGTCAAACATTAACGTTAAATACATGCGTGGTTGTTTATTTCAACGCTGCGATGTGCAAGCCTGAAACCATCCAGACTTGCTTTTTATAAAGATCATTAATGCCAATTGGTGGTACTCATTCTGGCCGCCTAGACCTGATAGAGGTGCGAAACAATCACCTTGCCGGGGTTTTTGCCAGTGCCGCCAGCAACGCCTCTTTGGTCATGCGCACGCAGTAAGCGGGCGTACCCCGTTCAAAGCGCCATCCTTCGGTGAGCGCGCCAACGTCGACCGCATCAAAACCGAAAGCTTCATATAATTCATGGGCAATCTGCTTGCCTTGCGCATTGTCCCCCGCCAGTGGCAATGCGCGACGGTTGGGGCTGCCTGCCGGTAAACCATCGCTTTCCAATTGCGTCATCTGAATAGCATTGAACGCCTTGGTGATGAGGGCTCCGGGTAAATGGCGTGCCAGTAGTTCGCTGGTGGTGGTTTGTGCACTGTCGAGCACATCAACCTGACCATCACGCTCCGGGTAATAATTGACCGCATCGAGCACCTGCTTGCCCGCCAGCAGCGCGGCAGGCAATCGATCGATTGCCGTCAGCGGAACGGCTATCACCACTACATCACCAAACTGAATGGCCTGTTCCACCGTTCCTGCCTGACAGGTTTGCGGGCCGCGTGAGTTACTGAGCATTACCTGATGCCCGGTGTTAACCGCGAGCGTGGCAATCGTTCGTCCGACAAAGCCTGCGCCAATAATGCCTATTTTCATGCTGATCTCCTGTTGTGTCATTCATCAACAGGGAGCGTAATTAACCACGAAAATAAGATAAAATCACAAATTGAACATAGATAAACAACAAATTGGGGTGAATGATGGACAGGCTGACCAGTATGCACATCTTTGTTAAAGCTGCTGAACTGGGCTCTTTTGCCGCAGTGGCAGAGGCGTTGCGCCTTTCCCCGCAAGGGGTGGCGAAGCATGTGGCCTGGTTAGAGGCGAGTCTCGGTGCTCGACTGCTCAACCGCACTACGCGGCGTCAAAGCTTGACCGATATCGGCCGCAGCTATTACGAACGTTGTAAGATAGTGTTGGCGGAGGTCGATGCGGCAGAAGCGATTGCGCTGGAGATGAAAGCAACGCCGTCGGGGGACCATTCGGGTTAATGCGCCCGTTACCTTTGGCGCTTATGCACTTGCGCCCTTTATTACCCGCTATCTCGATCGTTATCCGGATACGCAGATCGAACTGACGCTTAACGATCGCATGGTTGACCCGATTGAGGAAGGTTTCGAAGTGATCGTGCGCATCGGTGAACTGGCCGACAGTTCGATGATCGCCTGGCCGTTAAGGCCCTATCGGCTGATTGCCTGCGCATCACCCACTTATGTGGTGCGCGAGGGGTTTCCTGAAAAACCCAGCGATTTGGCGCATCACGCTTGTCTGGTGTACGGAGAATGGACGCCCACTGTGCCGTGCCGCTGGTTGTTCCAGCGTGATGGGCAGAGCGAAGAAGTCAGGCCAACCGGACGGTTTCGCGCCAATGATTGGAAAGCGCTGCTGTTTGCGGCAATCGAAGGTTATGGCGTCACCTTGGGTCCCGCCGATGTGTTGGGCAAAGAGATTGACGCCGGACGTTTGGTTCAGGTTCTGCCGGACTATGAAGGTCCAGCCCGCCCGATGCATGTGCTGGTGCCTGCGGCAAGGCGGCAAACGGTTAAGATCCGTTGCTTTGTCGATGCGCTGAGAGAGGCTTTTGGCGAAGGGATGGGGCTGTAAAATAACAGGCAAAGCGACTTTCCCGTTATCCTCGGTGAAAGCCAGGGATCTTTGTGAGAAGAAACGCGTTACTTCTGCAAAAGATTCCCGCCTGCGCGGGAATGACGGAGGTACACGGGCATGACTAGGTTGAATTGTCAGTAAGGCACCGCAGAGCGGTGCCTTGTGACTTAACGCAAAAAGGCCGGTTGCTGCTGTTCGTAGCGCGCAATGGCTTCTTCGTGTTTTAACGTCAAGCCGATGCTGTCCAGCCCGTTTAGCATGCAGTGGCGGCGGAAGCTGTCTATCTCAAACGGGTATTTTTTCCCGCCAGCGTCGACCGTCTGCGCTTCCAGATCCACCGTAAAGGTGATGCCCTGTGTACCGTCGACCAGTTTGAACAGGTCGTCGATATCGCTATCACTCAGTTTTACCGGCAGCAACTGGTTGTTAAACGCGTTACCGTAGAAAATATCCGCAAAGCTTGGCGCGATCACCACGTGAAAACCGTAGTCGGTCAGTGCCCAGGGGGCATGCTCACGGGAGGAGCCACAGCCGAAGTTTTCGCGCGCCAGCAGGATGGTGGCACCGTTATAGCGCTGTTTATTCAGCACAAACTCCGGGTTGGGCTGCTGACCTGCGTCATCCAGAAAACGCCAGTCGTGAAACAGATGTTGGCCGAAGCCGGTACGCGTCACTTTCTGCAAAAACTGCTTGGGGATGATCGCGTCCGTGTCCACGTTGGCGGCGTCCAGCGGCACGACCAGCCCGGTATGTTGGGTAAATTTAGCCATCAGGCGTCTCCTTATTAATTCGCGGACGAAGGTAATTCGCGGATATCCGCGAAATGCCCTGTCACGGCGGCGGCGGCAGCCATCGCCGGGCTGACCAGGTGAGTACGGCCCGCACGTCCCTGACGGCCTTCAAAGTTACGGTTGCTGGTGGATGCACAGCGCTCACCGGGGTTCAGGCGGTCATTGTTCATCGCCAGACACATGGAGCATCCCGGCAGACGCCATTCGAAACCGGCTTCGATAAACACTTTGTCCAGACCTTCCAGCTCCGCCATGGTTTTCACCGGGCCAGAGCCCGGCACCACGATAGCCTGCACGCCGGCGGCCACTTTACGCCCTTTGGCGATAGCGGCGGCGGCGCGCAAATCTTCGATACGCGAGTTAGTACAGGAACCGATAAACACCTTGTCGCTGGCAACATCGGTCAGCTTGATACCCGGTTGCAGGTCCATATACGCCAGCGCTTTGGCGGCAGAGGCACGTTCAACCGGATCGCTGAAGGAATCAGGATCGGGGATATTCTGGTTCACCGCGATTACTTGTCCAGGGTTGGTGCCCCAGGTTACCTACGGCGCGATATCGGCGGCATTCAATGTGACGACGGTGTCAAACACCGCATCTGCGTCGGATTTCAACGTGCTCCAGTACGCCACGCCAGCGTCCCAATCGACCCCTTTCGGTGCGAACTGGCGGCCTTTCAGGTAGGCAAACGTGGTTTCATCCGGTGCCACTAAACCGGCCTTTGCGCCCATTTCAATCGCCATGTTACACAGCGTCATGCGGCCTTCCATGCTCAACGCGCGGATGGCGTCGCCGCAGAATTCCACCACGTGACCTGTGCCGCCTGCGCTACCGGTTTTACCGATAATCGCCAGCACGATGTCTTTTGCTGTGATGCCGGGCGCGGCTTGGCCTGTTACTTCAATTTTCATGGCTTTGGCACGACCCTGCTTCAGGGTTTGCGTCGCCATCACATGTTCCACTTCGGAGGTGCCGATCCCAAACGCCAGTGAGCCAAAGGCACCGTGGGTAGCGGTATGGGAATCGCCGCACACAATGGTCATACCCGGCAGGGTCATGCCCTGTTCCGGCCCGATAACGTGGACGATGCCTTGATACGGGTGATTCAGGTCGCACAACTGCACGCCAAACTCGGCGCAGTTCTTGATCAGTTCCTGCATCTGGATGCGGGCCATTTCACCACAGGCATTGATATCTTTGGTCTGGGTGGACACGTTGTGATCCATGGTGGCAAAGGTTTTGCCCGGCTGGCGCAGTTTGTGCCCCATGGCACGCAGGCCATCAAAGGCTTGCGGAGAAGTGACTTCATGCACCAGATGGCGGTCGATATACAGCAGCGGCGTCTCATTCTGCGCTTCGTACACCACGTGGGCATCAAACAACTTCTGGTATAAGGTCTTGCTCATGGTTACACCCCTTGCGCCACAAAGCGGGCAATGGCATCGCCCATTTCGTCGGTGCTGATGGCTTTGCCGTCACGGCCCGCCAGATCGCCAGTACGATAGCCTTCGGCCAGTGCGGTGTTTACCGCGTTTTCGATGGCGTTGGCCGCATCATCGGCTTCCAGGCTGTAGCGCAGCAACAGTGCCAGTGACAGGATCTGTGCGATCGGGTTAGCGATATTTTTGCCCGTGATATCAGGCGCAGAACCGCCCGCTGGTTCGTACAGGCCGAAACCTTGCTCGTTCAGGCTGGCGGAAGGCAGCATACCCATCGAACCGGTGATCATCGCACATTCGTCAGACAAGATGTCACCAAACAGGTTGGAGCACAGCATCACGTCGAACTGGGATGGATCTTTGATCAACTGCATGGTGGCGTTGTCGATGTACAAGTGCGCCAGCGTCACGTCCGGGTAGTCCTTGCTGACTTCGGTGACGATTTCACGCCACAGGATGGAGCTTTGCAGCACGTTAGCTTTATCGATGGACGTGACTTTGCTGCGACGCTTACGTGCCGACTCAAAGGCAATACGGGCGATACGCTCGATCTCGAAACGGTGATAGACCTCGGTGTCGAACGCACGCTCGTGCTGGCCGCTGCCTTCACGGCCTTTCGGCTGACCGAAGTAGATACCGCCGGTCAGTTCGCGCACGCACAGAATGTCGAAACCATTTGCAGCGATGTCGCTACGCAGCGGGCAAAAGGCTTCCAGCCCTTGACACAGACGCGCCGCGCTCCGGTTGCTCAGCCGGCGGCAGATGCTCCCATTTCGGGCCGCCAACCGAACCGAACAGAATGGCGTCAGCCTGCTCGCAACCGGCGACGGTGGCGGCTGGCAGTGGTGTGCCCTGGCGGTCGATGGCGATGCCGCCGACGTCATATTCGCTGGTGGTGATACGCAAACCGAAACGCTGGCGAACCGCGTCTAATACTTTATGGGCTTGCGCCATGACTTCCGGGCCGATGCCGTCACCGGGTAAGACGGCGATATGGTAACTCTTTGTCATCACACTGTTTTCTGGCTATTTTGTTGTTTGTTGTGGTGCTGCAAACGCTGAATTTCTTGTTCTACCAACTGTGCGCGTTTGATGTTGTTCAATACGTTGACCATCGCCTTGGCGGAGGATTCGACGATGTCGGTCGCCAGGCCCACGCCGTGGAAGCGGCGGCCTTGATAAGCGGCGACGATATCCACTTGCCCCAGTGCATCACGTCCCTGGCCCTTAGCGGACAACTGGTATTTCACCAGTTCAATGCCGTAGCCCGTGATGCGGTTAATCGCTTGATAGACGGCATCGACCGGTCCGTTGCCGGTAGCGGCTTCGGCTTGCACCTCGCCACCACAGGCCAATTGCACTGACGCGGTGGCAATCGTGTTGGAGCCAGACTGCACGTTGAAAGCATCCAGACGATAGAACTCTTCGTCTTCCTGCTGGCTGTTGATAAAGGCCAATGCTTCTAAATCGTAGTCGAATACCTGACCTTTTTTGTTGGCCAGCTTCAGGAAATCGGTGTACAACTGGTCCAGATTAAAATCGCTTTCTTTGTAGCCCATCTCTTCCATGCGGTGTTTCACTGCCGCGCGACCAGAACGGGAGGTCAGGTTCAACTGCACTTCTTTCAGCCCGATGGATTCCGGCGTCATGATTTCGTAGTTAGAGCGGTTTTTCAGTACGCCGTCCTGATGGATACCGGAGGAGTGGGCGAAGGCGTTAGAACCGATAATCGCTTTGTTGCCGGTGATTGGCATATTGCAAATCTGGCTCACCAACTGGCTGGTGCGATAGATTTCCTGATGATTGATATTGGTGTGGACGTTCAGCAAATCCTGACGGGTTTTGATCGCCATGATCACTTCTTCCAGCGCAGTGTTGCCTGCGCGCTCGCCCAAACCGTTCAACGTGCCTTCTACCTGACGTGCGCCAGCCTGCACCGCAGTAATGGAGTTGGCAACCGACATCCCCAGAGCGTCATGGCAGTGCACGGAAATAATCGCTTTGTCGATGTTCGGCACACGATCGTACAGCGTAGTGATGATGCCGCCGAACTGATACGGCGTGGTGTAACCCAAGGTGTCAGGGATGTTGATGGTGGTAGCACCGGCGTTAATTGCGGCTTCAACGATACGGCACAGGTTATCGATAGGCGTACGGCCAGCATCTTCACAGGAGAACTCTACGTCGTCGGTGTAGTTACGCGCCCGTTTGACGGAGTGAACCGCTTTCTCAATGACCTGCTCGAACGACAAACGCAGTTTGGATTCGGTGTGCAGCGTAGAGGTGGCCAGGAATACGTGAATGCGGAAGGCTTCGGCAACGCGCAGCGCTTCAGCGGCGACATCGATGTCTTTATCGACGCAGCGGGCCAAACCACACACCCGGCTGTTTTTAATCTGACGCGCAATGGTCTGTACCGATTCGAAATCGCCCGGCGAAGAGACCGGAAAGCCGACTTCCATCACGTCCACGCCCAATCTTTCCAGCGCGTAGGCCACTTGCAGTTTCTCTTTTACACTCAGACTGGCTTGTAATGCCTGCTCACCATCACGCAATGTGGTATCGAAAATAATGACCTGCTGGCTCATTGGAAAGATTCCTTATCGTGTTTATTCGAGCGCCGAACGGGTAAAAAAAATCTATGGTCACCCCCATTTTTGCAACACAGATTTTTGATTAAT
>SMLE01000703.1_pt1 | contig 17634 bp, 16 predicted proteins | sample 2451431 | NCBI scaffold set ML178787.1 | reverse complement strand
CCTTGACGGACTCTACCTGATTTGACCGTAGATAGCACGGAAGCCTGTCTCACATCATCCGTTTTTTGCCGTATAATCCCGTGCTTTACGTTTGAGCTTTGGGGTAAGGGTGAAACAACTTTCTCACTTGTTGCGTCGTATGCAGCAGGTATTGCGTGAACCGCAGCCAGCATTGCCGGGAAGTCGACAACTCGTCGTCTCTTTGCCCATGGATGTCGCTGCGACAGAAGAGAGTGAGCCGTCATTGTTGCCTTGGTTGGCCACCCAGCCTGTTTATCCCCAGTTTTACTGGCAGCACCGGCAGGAGCCGGAAGAAGCTGCCGTGTGCGGTATCGTACGCGGTTTTCGCCATATCATTGATGCCGAAAGTTTTTTTAAGCGTCACCGCAGTGCGCCGGATGTGCGTGTCTGGGGGCTCAACGGCTTTGAGCACACCACTGTGGAAGGGGGAGAATCGGCTGACTATCTCTTTTTACCGCGCGTTGAAGTCATTCGTCAGGGCAACCAACTGAGCCTCAAAGTGAATCTGTTCAGTGAGACCTCATTGCAGGCGGATGCCGATGAAGCCGCCGCGTTTATCAAATTCCTGTTGCCCGCGCATCCCATTGCGCTGCTGACCAGTCGCATTGTGGCGCAAGAGCATCAACCTTCGCGGGAAGGGTGGGTTAGCATGCTCGAACAGGCACTGGCGAGTATTGCCGCCGATGAGATGGCAAAAGTGGTTTTGGCGCGCTGTACCACGCTGACGTTGTCGCAGCCGCTGCGCGCGGCAAGTATGATGGCCGCCAGCAGCGCCGCCAATCGTCGCTGCTTCCACTTTATGCTGGCCCATAATGCTGAACAGGCTTTTATGGGCTCCAGCCCTGAGCGCCTTTACTTACGCCAAGGGACGACCCTGAACACGGAAGCGCTGGCCGGAACGGTCGCCAGCGATGACAACGACCGCACCGCCGAGACGCTCGCGCAGTGGTTGATGAACGACAGAAAAAACCAGTGCGAAAACCAATTCGTGGTGGACGATATCAGCCAACGGTTGCAGCACTCCGCCGCCGCGTTGGATGTTATGCCCCCGGAAGTGATAAGGTTGCGTAAAGTGCAACATTTGCGCCGCGCGATCCGCGCCACGCTGCATCAGGCTTCTGATACCGCCTGCCTGAATGATTTGCAGCCGACTGCGGCGGTGGCTGGGTTGCCCCGCCAGGCGGCGCGTGCGTTTATTCGCCAGGTTGAGCCGTTTACGCGCGGCTGGTATGCCGGTTCTGCTGGTTATCTTTCACTGGCGCAGGCCGAATTTTGCGTTGCCTTACGTTCAGCAGAGATCAATGGCGATAAAATCAACCTCTATGCCGGTGCTGGCATTTTGCCGGGATCTGATCCAGAGCAAGAATGGGTAGAGCTGGATAACAAAGCGGCAGGGTTAAAGACACTATTCGACGGCGAAGTGTCATAGTTTTGTTTTATCTTTGTTGTGCAGAGTGCGGGTTTATATCAAAGTCAGCCTCATGAAAAAAAATATAATAAGCGGCATATCCTGAAATCAGAGCAGTCGAGTCCACCATGTCAACAAGTGTATTTAATCGTCGCTGGGCCACATTATTGCTTGAGGCGTTGACTCGTCATGGCGTTCGCCATATTTGCATCGCGCCGGGCTCGCGCTCAACACCGTTAACGCTGGCCGCGGCTGCGCATGCCTCGGTAGTCTGCCATACCCATTTCGACGAACGCGGGTTGGGCCATCTTGCGCTTGGCTTAGCCAAGGCATCGCGTGAACCCGTGGCAATCATTGTGACGTCGGGTACGGCAACGGCCAATCTTTATCCGGCGATCATTGAAGCCGGGTTGATTGGGGAACGGTTGGTGGTGCTGACTGCCGATCGTCCGCCCGAATTGCTTGACTGTGGGGCCAATCAGGCCATTCGTCAGCAGGGTATGTATGCCTCTCACCCTACTCAGGTACTCAATCTGCCGCGCCCGACGCCGGATTTGCCCGCACGCTGGCTGGTGTCGGCAATCGATGGCGCGGTGGGGGAATTAACCCACGGCGCGTTGCATATCAACTGCCCTTTTGCTGAACCGCTGTATGGCCCCGATGACGACGATTTGTATCAGGATTGGCTAGCTACATTGGGCGGATGGTGGCAAACGCGCGCGCCCTGGCTGCGGGTAGCACATCAAACGGCGGTCGCCGTGGAGCCCGATTGGCCGCTGTGGCGTAAAAAGCGCTGCGTGGTTCTGGTGGGCCGGGTGACTGAGCAAGAAGGGGCACAACTGGCTGCCTGGGCGGAAACGTTAGGTTGGCCGTTGATTGGTGATGCCCTCTCGCAAACTGGCCAACCGTTGCCTTATGCGGATTTATGGCTGGCGTATCCGACCGCTGCGCAGCAATTGCAGGCGGCCGAGGTGGTCTTGCAATTTGGTGGGAGTCTGACTGGAAAACGCGTGTTGCATTGGCAGGAGCACTGCTGTCCGCAAGAGTTCTGGCTGATTGACCCGATGCCGGGGCGGCTCGATCCGGCCCACCATTGCGGGCGTCGTCTAGTGGCCCCTGTCAGTGACTGGCTTAATGCCCATCCGGCGCACGCGCAGGCACCGTGGGCGCGTGGATTGTCGGCGTGCGTAGAGGCGGTCCGTAATTATGTGGCCGCGCGGTTGGCGGGACCCTTTGGCGAAGCGCCATTGGCACACCGTGTGGCGGCGCTGCTACCGCCAAATGGTCAACTGTTTGCGGGCAATAGTCTGGTGATTCGCCTGATCGATGCACTGGCGCAGTTGCCGGGTGCTTATAACGTGTATGGCAATCGCGGCGCCAGCGGCATTGATGGCCTGATCGCCACGATGGCGGGAGTCCAGCGGGCAAACGGGTTGCCGACGCTGGGGATTGTGGGCGATCTCTCCGCGTTATACGACATGAATTCGCTGGCGTTGCTGCGTCAGGCACCGGCTCCGCTGGTGCTGATGGTGGTGAACAACAACGGCGGACAGATTTTCTCTTTGCTGCCGACGCCCGCTCGGGCGCGAGAAGCCTTTTATTGCATGCCGCAAGACGTGGCGTTTAGCCATGTTGCGGCCATGTTCGGACTGAACTACGTTCGAGCGGAAAGCTGGCAACAGGTGAGCGAAGCCACGTCGGCTTGCTGGGCACAAGGTGGCGTAACCTTGCTGGAGGCCGTCGTCGAAGCCAAGGCGGGGGCTGACACGCTCAATCAACTCGCGACGCAGGTTGCCAGCGGTGAGATTGAAACACAGCTGGAAAGCGACATTGCCCGTTTAGAACCGCTCCCACTATGAATGCTGGTCCCGCGATGAGCTTGCACTGCCTGCGTATTGCGCCTCCCGATGTTACGCCAGAGACACCCTGGCTGGTGCTGTTGCATGGGTTGCTTGGTCGCGGTGATGACTGGCAGGCGCTGTGCCCGCTGTTGCCAGAGTGGCCCATTCTGCAAGTGGATTTACCGGGTCATGGCGTTTCGACGTGTGTGCGTGTCCGTGATTTCAGCGAGATGCGCCAGCAGTTGGCGCTGACATTGTGTGCGCAGGGCATCACCCGTTACTGGCTGATTGGTTATTCGTTAGGTGGGCGTATCGCAATGGATTTCGTGGCCTCTTGTGCCGGTGAAACGGCGGAAGGATTACGTGGCCTGCTGGTGGAAGGCGGCAACCCTGGGTTGCAGGAAGATGCAGCGCGTCAGGCGCGCATGGAGCACGATGCGCGTTGGGCGTGGCGTTTTCGCCATGAGCCCTTATCCGTGGTGCTGGCTGACTGGTATCGCCAGGGCGTGTTTGCAGATTTGGATGATGAAACGCGCCAGACGTTAGTATCTCTGCGCAGTCACAACGATGCCGTTGCCGTGGCGGATATGCTGGAAGCCACCTCGCTAGGTCGGCAACCGTGGTTAGTGGATGCGGTGCGCCGTCGCGGTTTACCCTTTGGTTATCTGTGTGGCGCGCAGGATCAAAAATTTTAGGCTATTGCCCAGACATATCGCTTGCCGCTGTTGTCGGTTGCGCGGGCGGGCCAGAATGCGCACCGTGCCAACCCGGCAGACTATGCACAACAGATACGTAGGTTTATCACTTTGCCCGACGCCGCACAGGCGCAGGGCTGATTATCTCTCTGCCACGGTAGCGCCCTGGCACCCTATGAAGGAAGGAACACCATGCTTTATCCGAGTGAAGAACTGCTGTATGCCCCGGTTGAATGGCACGATTGCAGCGGTGATTTTGTCGATATTCTCTACCACAAATCGACGGACGGCATTGCCAAAATCACCATTAACCGCCCACAGGTGCGTAACGCGTTCCGTCCGCTGACGGTAAAAGAGATGCTCCAGGCGCTGGAAAATGCCCGCTACGATGACGGTATCGGCGTGATTATTCTTACCGGTGCCGGTGACAAAGCATTCTGTTCCGGTGGCGATCAGAAAGTGCGCGGCGATTACGGCGGCTATCAGGACGACAGCGGCGTTCATCACCTCAATGTGCTGGATTTCCAGCGTCAGATCCGTACTTGTCCGAAACCGGTTGTGGCGATGGTTGCCGGTTACTCCATCGGTGGTGGTCATGTGTTGCACATGATGTGCGATCTGACCATTGCCGCAGAAAATGCGATTTTCGGGCAAACCGGTCCGCGCGTTGGCTCCTTTGACGGTGGGTGGGGCGCTTCTTACATGGCGCGTATCGTGGGCCAGAAAAAGGCGTGTGAAATCTGGTTCCTGTGCCGCCAATACGATGCGGCTCAGGCGCTGGATATGGGACTGGTCAACACCGTTGTGCCGTTGGCTTCCCTGGAGAAAGAAACGGTGCGCTGGTGTCGCGAAATGCTGCAAAACAGCCCGATGGCGCTGCGCTGCCTGAAAGCGGCACTCAATGCCGATTGCGACGGCCAGGCAGGGCTTCAGGAGTTGGCTGGCAAAGCGACCATGTTGTTCTACATGACGGAGGAAGGGCAGGAAGGTCGTAACGCCTTCAACGAGAAACGTCAGCCCGACTTCGGCAAATTTAAGCGTAATCCATAATGCGTAGCGCGTCGGTTTATCGCTATAGCGTTCCGATGGACGCGGGCGTAGTGTTGCGCAATCAGCGCCTAAAAACCCGCGAGGGGCTGATCCTGCACCTGCGCGATGGCGCGCACGAAGGCTGGGGTGAAGTCGCCCCGTTGCCGGAGTTCAGTCAGGAAACGCTGCCGCAAGCTCAGGCTGCCCTGTGTGCGGCGCTGACACAGTGGCAAACGGGAGACGAGCCGGATGATGCCGCATTGCCACCGTCGGTGGCGTTTGGGCTAAGCTGTGCGCTTGCCGAGTGTGACGCGCGCTTGCCGCTGGCTGCTGATTACCGTAAAGCGCCGTTGTGCAGCGGCGATCCGGATGAGCTGTTTGCGCTGCTGCAAGGCATGCCGGGCGACAAAGTGGCGAAAATCAAGGTAGGATTATACGAAGCGGTGCGTGACGGCATGATAGTCAATGTGTTGCTGGAAGCACTGCCAGATTTGACGCTGCGTCTGGATGCCAATCGCAGTTGGACGCGTGTCAAAGCCGATGGTTTTGCACGCTATGTGGCGCCGGAACTGCGTTCACGCATTGCGTTTCTTGAAGAGCCGTGCAAAACCCGTGAAAAATCCCGTGCCTTTGCCCGTGACACCGGTATTGCTATTGCCTGGGATGAAAGCGTGCGTGAGGCCGATTTTCGCGTGCAAGCCGAACCCGGCGTGAGCGCGATTATCATCAAGCCGACGCTGGTGGGCAGTCTGGCACGCTGCGAGCAGTTGGTGCGCGAGGCGCATCAGGCCGGTTTGACGGCGGTAGTCAGTTCCAGCATTGAGTCGAGTTTAGGGCTGACGCAGTTGGCACGTATTGCCCAGTGGTTGACGCCGAATGTTGTTCCCGGTTTGGATACGCTGGATCTGATGCAGGGACAGGTGGTTCGTGCCTGGCCGGACAGTGTGCTGCCGCTGCAATCGTTGGAATCACTGGATAAGGTATGGCAGGCATAACGGACTGGCCCTGGCGATATTGGGCAGCGCGAAAACCGCAGGCGTTAGCGCTGACGGTGGAGGAGCAGGCATGGAGCTGGCAACGGCTGGCATCGCATTGCACCGCCCTTGCCGCGGACTTTTCCCGACAAGGGGTCAACCCTGACGATATCGTGGCACTGCGTGGGAAAAACAGTGCCGCGATGCTATTCAGCTATCTGGCGTTGCTGCAATGCGGTGCGCGGGTGTTGCCGCTGAATCCGCAATTGCCAGAGTCGCTGCTGTCCACACTGTTACCCTCGCTTGGCGTGGCGTATTTTCTTTCTGTCTCGCCGCCAGACGTTGACGTTCCGGTGCCATGCCATCCCCTTTATTATCCCGAGAGTTTCACTGCGGAGACGCCCTCAGAGCGACAATCCCCTGAATGGCAGGCTTCACGCCTTGCCACCCTGACACTGACCTCCGGTTCCAGCGGGCTGCCGAAGGCGGTGGCGCATGCTTTCTCCGCCCATATCGCCAGTGCGCAAGGGGTCATTGAACTGATGGCCTTTACGGCGCAGGACAGTTGGTTGCTGTCGCTGCCCTTATTTCACGTATCAGGACAAGGCATTGTCTGGCGCTGGCTGACGGCGGGAGCGCGGCTAGTGCTGCGCAGTGCGCAACCGTTGGAGCACGCGTTGCAGGATTGTTCGTATGCTTCATTGGTGCCGACGCAGTTATGGCGGTTGTTGGCGCAAGGTAATTTGCCTGACGCGTTGAGCGCCGTGTTGCTTGGCGGTGCGGCGATTCCTCTGGAATTGACTCAGCAGGCTGAGGCTCGAGGTATTCGCTGCTGGTGCGGTTATGGCATGACCGAAATGGCTTCAACGGTCTGTGCCAAACGGGCTGATGGTCAAGCTGGCGTCGGTCTTCCTTTACTGGCACGTGAAATAGCGGTGCAGGACGGGGAAATTTTGCTGCGTGGTGACAGCATGGCCGCAGGGTATTGGCGGGACGGTGCGTTGCTGCCGCTCACGGACAGTGACGGTTGGTTCCATACGCGCGACAGCGGGGTGTTCCAACACAATGAGTGGCACGTGCTGGGGCGGTTGGACAATCAGTTTTTCAGCGGCGGTGAAGGTATCCAACCGGAAAATATTGAAGCGCTGCTGTTGGCGCATCCGAAGGTGCAACAGGCTTGCGTAGTGCCGGTGGCGGATGCCGAATTCGGTCAGCGTCCGGTGGCTGTAATAGACGTCTCCCCCGAGGTGACGCTTGCTGCTATCCGCGACTGGCTCACGCCGCAGTTAGCGGGCTTTCAACGGCCGGTCGCCTACTACGCGTTGCCTGCCGAATTACACGGCGGCGGCATCAAAATTGCACGGGTGCAGGTGCAAGCCTGGGCGGAAAAAATCTACCTCAATGGCACGAATTAAGCGGTTTTTTTACGTGTTCGTTGATGATATTAATGCAATTTTTTGCTGGTCACTGGGGCTAATTCAGGTAAAATCCCTCAGATGCGATGTCTTGATTGTATACCCGTCATACTTCACGTTGCAGAGGTGTTGGCAGTGCTCGCTCACCCGAATCACTGACCTGAGTAAGCTCATCGGGATTCACTCCCTTGCCGCCTTCCTGTAACACGAATTATTTAGGGGATAGCGTTCAATGATCGATTTAAGGATAAACACAATGAAAAAGATTGCGATTGCCCTGGCAGGCAGCTTGCTGCTGGCAACAGCGACGGCTCAGGCTATCAGCCTCTCCGGGGAAGCGGGGGATGACTATGCGGGCGCGAGCGCAGGCTTTGGTCTGGGCGTTCCTGGTCTCGGCGCTAACGTCAGTTACGGTCATGGTAAAGACAATAATGACGTGTACGGTTTCGGTTTGGGCTATACGCTGCCGCTGGGTGCGGCATCACTGACTGTGGGCGGCAAAGCGCTCTATTTGAACCAGCAACACGCGACCGACGGTTATGGTGTGGCGCTGGGCGGTGGGTTGCAGTTCCCGATCAACCGCTATTTCTCTCTGTATGGTGAAGGGTATTATGCGCCGGACGCGTTCTCCAGCCATATCGATCACTATGTAGAAGCAAAAGGCGGCGTGCGCTGGCAGGTGTTACGCCCGCTTAATCTGGATCTTGGCTACCGTTATATCAATATCGGTGGTGAAAGCGGACGCTCTGATAACAAAGTGGCCGATACGTTCTACCTGGGCGCTGGTTTTACTTTCTAAGCCAACGCGTCGCGTTATAAAAAACGGGTGTCCGCAGCCAGCGGCACCCGTTTTTGTTGGGCGTTAGTGAGCCCTGATGGGATAGGCTATCAACCTACCGTCGGCAGCCAGCCACTCGCCATGGCGCACTGGATGGCAATAATGCCGATACCGCATAAAAACACCAGCAGGAGTGCCGGTGTACCGCCCGGCGTCGATGCACCCACCTGGTGCTGTTGCCGCACGCGCCAACTGAGCAGCGCCGGAATTAACAACGCCAGCACCGCGAGCGCAATGGCGGCATAACCCAGCGCCATGACAAATCCTTGCGGATAGAACAACGCAAAAATCAGCGGCGGTATAAACGTCAGTGCACCCGTTTGTAGTCGTCCACGCGCCGTATTCTTGCGTTTGAACAAATCGGCAAGATAGTCAAACAGACCAAGAGCCACGCCAAGGAAGGAGGTTGCCAGCGCCAGATCGGCGAAAAGGTGGACCGCAACTTCTACGTGAGGGGAGGCGACCAACGTTCGGATCGCTTGCATCAGCCCATTTAAACCGGCTTGCTGCGCCAGGATCGCCGTGAAGGTGTTGCCACTCAGCGCGCCAAGCGTTGCCAGTTGCCAGAACAGATATACAAACAGCGGTATGGCGCTGCCGATGATAAAGATACGGCGCAGCTTGCGGCTATCTCCCCCCATGTAATGCACAATGCTGGGAATACTGCCGTGGAAGCCAAATGACGTCAGTACCACAGGCAGTGCGGAGAGCGTGAGCCCTTGTTGCAGCGGGAGTGTCAGCAGGTTCTGTTTTTCGACGTGCGGAATCATCATCCCCAGCATGACCAGCAGCATCAGCAATTTTCCGCTAAACAGCAGACGGTTAAAGAAATCTACTGATGTGGTGCCGAGGCATACCACGCTGCCCGCAAGCAGGGTAAACAGCAGAATACCCGCAGACGCTGGGAGCGCGTAGCCACTCCACTGGTGCAGGCTGCTTGCCAGCAGTTCGCCAGCGCCACTGATATAGGCGGCGGTGAGGGCATACATCAAAAACAGCATGCTGAAGCCCGTGAGCCATTGGCCCCACTGACCCAGATAAATTTTTGCCAGCGTGCCCAAACCGGTATGGGATGGCTGATATTGATAGACTTCGACCAGTAATAACGCGCTGTAGCACATCAGCAGCCACAGGCTCAACAAGATAGCGAAAGTGACGCTGAAACCCACGCCGGAGGTTGCCAACGGCATAGCGAGCATACCCGCGCCAATGGTGGTGCCCGCGACGATAAATATGCTGCCAAATGTACGATTTTTCACCCTTTCTCCTGAGTGTGATGCTATCTCTTTTTCTTATGGCAGCGCAGACTAGAATATTCCGTAAAGTATGTCAAAACTCCGTTACGATGGCTGTAAAGTTGACGTTACGATTTAGGCGCTTTCACAAAAAGTGGGTGGCGGTGAGCGCGGTGATTGTCTTTCTGCGAGGGAGTTTTTACAGTGAAAGAAAAACACAGGAGTAGCACATGCTGAGGGTGGAGATGTTGTGTACCGGAGACGAAGTGCTCCACGGACAGATTCTGGATACTAATGCGGCCTGGTTGGCGGATTACCTGTTTGAGCAAGGCATCCCGATGACCAGCCGAATGACGGTCGGTGACAAGCTGGAACAACTGGTGGCGGCGCTGACGCAACGTAGCCATATTGCCGATGTGCTGATTGTAAACGGCGGCCTGGGGCCCACCAGTGACGATCTGAGCGCGTTAGCGGCCGCAACGGCGGCGGGCGAAGGGCTGGTAGATCACCCCGAGTGGATTGCACGTATGGAGGCGTTTTTCACTGAGCGCGGCCGGGTAATGGCACCCAGCAACCGTAAACAGGCGCAAATTCCGGCCAGTGCCGAGGTGGTGGATAACCCGATAGGGACAGCGTGCGGGTTTATGTTAACGCTGAATCGTTGCCTGATGTTCTTTACGCCCGGCGTACCGTCCGAATTTAAACGGATGGTGGATGAGCAGATTGTGCCGCGTCTGCGCGAGCGTTTTTCTGTGACATCTGCACCGCTGTGTCTGCGCTTGACCACCTTCGGCCGCTCAGAGAGCGATTTGGCAAACCAGCTCGACACCCTGCCGCTGCCGGAAGGGGTCGTGTTGGGCTACCGTTCCTCCATGCCGATCATTGAACTGAAACTGACCGGTCCAGCGTCGCAGCGAGCGGCGATGGAATCCGCTTGGGAGACGGTGCGCTCAGTGGCGGGTGAAAATGCATTGTTCGAAGGCACGCAAGGTTTACCGGCCCAGTTGGCGCAGCGTTTGACTGAGAAGGGCTTGACGCTGGCCGTCGGAGAATCATTTACCGCTGGCCTGCTCCATTGGCAACTGAATGCCGCACAAGTGCCGCTTAGCGGTGGGGCCCTGTGGTCGCAGACGCCATTTGCCACGCTGACCGTGCTGGCGGAGGTGGCAAACCGCCTGGCTGACGAGCATCAGTCTTCACTGGCGCTGGTGGTGAGCGATCGTCAGGACGATCGTTTATCCCTTGCATTGCACACTCCGCAGGGCACTTTTGCTCAGGCGATTTCGTTTAATGTGACGCGCTATAGCCTGCAAACCCATCAGGAAGTGGTTGCCATGCTGGCGATGAACATGCTGCGCCGCTGGCTGAACGGTTGGTCACCGTACGGTGGGCATGGCTGGATCTCGGTGGTGGAGACGCTGGGGTAAAAGTGTAAAGTGTTTTGTTTTTGATTTTCTGGGTTCCCCCGCGTCCAATGGCGCTGAGGGAAAGGAAGACGCCAGGATGAACGGCATGGATGCAGCGAAAGCCAGCGCCGCGTCTGGAACGTGTCGCTGGCGGTCCGTCCGGCGGCAGCCTTTTCCGAAGGTATCGCGTAGCGACGCTATTGCGCAAATAGCGTGGGGTCACGGGGTGTTGGCGACTGCACACCCCGTGTCGGGCGCGTGCCAGGTAGGTGGCAGATAAACACGCGTTGTTTCGCGCACGAAACATTACCCCGATCGGGCATAAAAGGGCTTTTTGAATCTTTAATACAGTAATGCGTATAGCTGTCTGCGATAACGCGAGGCGAGCGCATCGCCGGTGCCCAGCGCCGCCAGAATATCCATCATGGTTTTTCGTGCGTTGCCGTCGGCGGCAGCCAGATCCTTTTTCAGCATCACCATCAGGCTTTCCAGCGCTTCTTCGTTACGTCCCACCTGATGCAACTGCAACGCCAGTTTCACTGCCAGTTCCGCGTTGTTGGGGTCGGCAGCAAGCTGTTGCTGTAACTGCTGAATCTCCGGCGTGTCAGCGGCTTGCTTGAGTAATTCAATCTGTGCCACCAGACTGTGATAACGCGTGTCCTGATCCTGCAACGGGATGGTGTCCAGTACCGTTTGCGCATCGTCGCTGCGGTTCAATTGAATCTGCACTTCGGCCAGCATCAGGCCGATATCGCTGCGCTGCTGGCTTAACTGCCAGGCGTCTTTCAACAGCGTCAGCGCTGCTGGGAGATCGCCTTCCTGAATACGCTGCTGCGCTTCAGCCACTTTCAGCTCTTCTTCACGCGGCAACACCCGTTGCAGTAGTTCGCGGATCGCCTCTTCTGGCTGTGGCCCCTGGAAACCGTCCAGCGGCTGGCCGTCTTTAAACAGATAAACCGTCGGAATGGCGCGCAAACCAAACTGCGCCGCAACGCGCTGCTCGGCATCACAATCTACCTGCGCCAGAATAAACTGACCGGCATATTCCTGTGCCAGTTTGTGCAGCACTGGCGTGAGCGCCTGGCAGTGTTGACTACGTTCTGACCAGAAATAAAACAGCACCGGCAGTTGCATGGATTGTTCCAACAACTGGTGCAGGTTGGTCTCGTTAACATCCATCACGCTCGCGTAATGGGCGGTGTTAGCATTAGGGTCTAGCATGGCAGTCTCTCTCATCCGTTTCAGGGATATACCCGTCAGACTTCGCGTTGCAGGCGTGTTGGCTGCGTTCGCTCACCCGAATCACTTACCTAAGTAAGCTCATCGGGATTCACTCACTTGCTGCCTTCCTGCAACGCAAATTATTTAGGGTATAAGTGGGGGCGAATAACGCCATTTCAAGCGGTTGTAACGTTCATCGTTCCGCCGTACTGCGTGCGGGATCGTGATGGTTATAGGTCAATAGTATATGCCGTTAATCAAGAACGGGTGCGCAATATCCCATCCAGCCAGCGGGCGGGTAACAGGCGGCGCAGTACGGTGAGCGCATGTGCCACCAGTGTTACCGGGTAGCGCAGTTTGGGGCGCGGGCTTTCTAGCGCATGGCGCAATTTAGGCAGTATCGCTTCGGGCGGCAGGGTAAAACGCCGGGCGATTCCGGGGTTAGTGACGGGCGCTTCCGCCTGCATTTGCGATACATTATCGGTAAAGCGCGTGGCGATTGGCCCAGGTTCTATCAGGCTGACCAGCAACCCACTTCCGTGCAGTTCCATGCGCAGCGTGTCCGACCAGGCTTCCAGCGCATATTTGCTGGCTGCGTAGGCGCCGCGTCCCGGCGTGGCGACAAATCCCATCACGGAACTGGTCTGGATAATGCGCCCTTCGCCGTGTGGCAGCATGGCGGGCAGTAAGCGCTGCGTCAGTTGGTGCGTGCCAAACAGGTTGCTGGCAAACTGTTGTTCGAGTTGCTGACGCGAGAGGGTGTTCAGTGGGCCATAAACCCCGTAGCCTGCGTTATTAAACAGCCCGTACAATCGATTGCCGGTCAGCGCGATAACCTGCTCGGCCGCTGCGTCCACGCTGTCGGGATCGTCTAAATCCAGTGCGATCCCTTCAAGTCCCAGCGTGTTCATACGCTGCACATCCTCGGCGCGGCGGCAGGCGGCCAGCACCCGATAGCCGCGCTGGCGTAAGTCCAATGCCGCAATCAAGCCAATACCGCTGGAGCAACCGGTAATCAAAACCGTTTTTTGCATAACTTTACCTAAGTAAAAAGCCCTATTTTTCAAGAGTCATGGTTAACTAGCAATGAGACGCAAATAAGCGGTCACAGGTTCACTAACGGTTTAAGCTGTTTTGCCATCCAGTCGGCAATGAACGGCTGCGCTTCGTGTGTGGGATGGATACCATCGTCTTGCATCCATTCCGGCTTAAGATAAACCTGTTCCATAAAGAACGGCACCAGCGGGATGGAAAATTGCTGCGACAGTCGCGGGTAAATGGCGCTGAACGTGGTGGTATAGCGCTGACCGTAGTTGGCTGGCAGGCGGATTTGCATCAGCAAGGGCTGAGCATTAGCCGCTTTCACCTGATTGATGATAGTGGTCAGATCCTGTTCGATGGTCGGAGGCGGAAAGCCGCGCAGGCCATCATTGCCGCCCATTTCGATCAGTACCCAGCGTGGCTGATGTTGTTGCAGCAGTGCCGGTAAGCGCGCCAGCCCTTGTGACGCGGTATCGCCGCTGATGCTGGCGTTGACAATTGTTATGCCGTCAGGGCCCGCTTTTTGCCATTGATCATTGAGCAGAGCGGGCCAGGCGGAAGCCGCGGGCATGCGATAGCCCGCGCTCAGGCTGTCTCCCAATACCAGGAGCGTTTCCGCCGCAAAGGCGCGGGCGCTGAGTAATCCCAGCAGCAAAAGGATGTAGATATGTCTTTGAATGGCGTCTCTTCGGCAGCCACCGGGTCGGCGGAAAATATTCTGGAAGTTCATCATTTAAGTAAGCACGTCGGTCAGGGTGAACATCGGCTTTCCATCCTCACCGGAGTTGAGCTGGTTGTCAAACCCGCGCAGTCGATTGCGCTGCTCGGTGAGTTCGGTTCGGGCAAATCGACGCTGCTGGGAATCCTCGCAGGGCTGGATGACGGCAGTGAAGGTGATGTCAAACTGCTCGGCGAATCGTTGGGTGCCCTGGATGAAGATGGGCGCGCTGCGCTGCGTGCCCGAGATGTCGGATTTGTGTTTCAGGCGTTTATGTTAGTGCCGACGCTGAATGCGCTAGAGAATGTGCAGTTACCTGCACTGCTACGCGGTGAAAGTGATGCACAAAGCCGTGCGCAGGCAGAACAGTTGTTGCGTCAGTTGGGATTGGATGAGCGCTTGCACCATTTGCCCGCACAGCTATCCGGCGGTGAACAGCAGCATGTCGCTATCGCGCGCGCCTTTAGTGGACGGCCCAGAGTGCTGTTTGCGGATGAACCGACCGGCAATCTGGATCGCAAAACCGGTGAGCACATCGTGGAGCTGTTGTTTTCGCTTAATCGTGATTACGCCACCACGCTGATCCTGGTTACCCACGATGAGCAGTTGGCGGCACGTTGCGAACGGCGTTTGCGTCTGCTGGACGGCAAATTGCAGGAGGTGGCATGATCTGGCGCTGGTTTTGGCGGGAGTGGCGATCTCCATCGCTGCTGATCGTGTGGCTGGCGTTAACGCTGGCGGTGGCGTGCGTGCTGGCGTTGGGCAATATCAGCGATCGCATGGAGAAAGGGCTAAGCCAGCAGAGCCGTGATTTTCTGGCGGGCGATCGCGTGCTGCGCGTCCGGTCGATGAGGATTGGCTGCAAACGGCACAGCAACAAGGGTTGACGGTCAGCCAGCAGGTGTCGTTCATGACCATGACCTATGCGGGCGAACAGGCCCAGTTGGCACGCGTCAAGGCAGCGGACGATCAGCTACCCGCTCTATGGTCAGCTCCTGAGCGCCCGGAAGGGCTACACCCGGTTCCAGGCTCGGTATTGGTGGCTCCGCGACTGCTGGCATTACTGGGATTGAAGGTCGGGGATAATCTCGATGTCGGCGATACCACGCTGCGGATAGCCGGGGAACTGATTCAGGAGCCGGACGAAGGGTTTAACCCGTTCGATACCGCACCGCGCGTGTTGATGAGTAGCACCGATGTGGAAAAAACCGGGGCGATACAGCCGGGCGGTCGCATTACCTGGCGCTATATGTTTGCCGGTGATGCACAGCGTATCGCACTGTTCAGCGATTTTATCAAACCGCTGCTGAAACCGGATCAGCGCTGGTACGGCATGGAAGACAGCGACGGGGCATTAAGTAAATCCCTGCAACGTTCGCAGCAATTTTTACTGCTGTCGGCGCTGTTGACGCTGTTGTTATCCGTTGCGGCAGTGGCCGTTGCCATGGGGCACTATTGCCGCAGCCGCTATGATTTGGTGGCGGTACTCAAAACGCTGGGCGCGGACAAACGCGCACTGCGGCGTTTGATTGTCGGGCAATGGGTATCGGTACTGGCATTGGCTGGCGTGTGCGGCAGCCTGGTGGGGTTGGGGTTTGAAGCCATACTCACACGTTTGTTAGCACCGGTGCTGCCCACTGCGTTGCCTGCGGCGGGGCTATGGCCGTGGGTATGTGCATTGGGATCGCTGGTGGTGATGTCGCTGCTGGTGGGGCTACGTCCTTACTGCCTGCTGTTGGCAACCCAGCCGCTGCGGGTGCTGCGTCAAGATATCACGGCAAATGTCTGGCCATTGCGTTACTATCTGCCCGCCGTAGCGCTGATTGTGGTGGCCGGCTTGGCACTGCTCTCTGGCGGCGGCATGTTGCTGTGGGCGCTGCTTGGCGGTACAGCCGTGCTGGCGCTGTTGCTGGGCATTGTCGGATGGGGCGGGCTGTTGCTGTTGCGCCGCCTGACGGTCAAGCATCTGCCGCTGCGTCTGGCGGTTAATCGCCTGTTGCGCCAGCCGTGGTCCACCCTGAGCCAACTGGCGGCGTTTTCTCTGTCGTTTATGTTGCTGGCATTGCTGCTGGTGATGCGCGGTGATCTGTTGGAGCGCTGGCAGCGCCAGTTGCCGCCGGAAAGTCCCAACTTTTTCTTGCTGAATATCTCGCCACCGCAGGCAGCACCACTGAAAACGTTCCTTGAGCAGCACGCGGTGAAACCGGAAGCGTTTTATCCGATTATTCGTGCGCGCTTGACGGCTATCAACGGTCAGGTCGCGACCGAGCGTATTCACGAAAACGATCCGGGTGCCAATACCGTTAACCGCGAACTGAATCTGACGTGGATGGAGGGTTTGCCGGATCATAATGTGTTGACGGCTGGGCAAGCGCCGAAAGCAGGTGAAGTCTCGATGGAAGCGAATGAGGCGCAGGAGATGGGGATCAAGCTCGGCGATACCCTGACCTTCACTGGCGATACACAGCCTTTTAGCGCCACGGTGACCAGCTTCCGGCGCGTGGACTGGGAGAGTCTGCGCCCGAATTTTTTCTTTATCTTCCCGTCCGGCGCGCTGGACACGCAGCCGCAATCGCTGCTGACCAGTTTCCGCTACAACGGTGATGACAAGCTTATCGTGCAGCTTAACCGTCAATTCCCCACGGTCAGCGTGCTGGATGTGGGCACGATGTTGCACCAGATTGGTCAGGTATTGCAGCAGGTGAGCCGCTCGCTGGAAGTGATGGTGGTGCTGGTCTTGTTCTGCGGCATATTGCTGCTGCTGGCGCAAATTCAGGTTGGCATGCGTCAGCGGCGTCAGGAGTTGATGGTGTATCGCACACTGGGGGCCGGGCGTCGCTTGCTGCGGGGCACCCTGTGGTGCGAGTTTGCTGCACTGGGCTTGATGTCGGGGGTAGCGGCTGCCATTGGCGCGGAAGTGGCGCTGTGGCTGTTGCAACGCAAAGTGTTTGATTTCCGCTGGGAACCTAATGTGGTGATGTGGGGCGCACTGCCACTCTGCGCTGCCTTGCTGCTGTCGCTGTGCGGTGGCTGGTTGGGTCTGCGGTTATTAAGTGGTAAAGCGTTGTTTCGGCAGTTTTCTGGTTAGCTGAGTGTTTGAGATGCTGGCGCCATTGTCTCTGTTGCAGGTATTAATCAGAGTTGAGTCATGGCGCCATCCACAAAATAAATACTGTTTATTGGAATGGCGTTATTTAATCGGGTAATGGCGTCAACTGGAAGGTAGATCGGTGATAATATTTACATTGACTCCAAATTTGTTATTTGGGTCTTTTGATGGTGTTAGCATGATACCTTTAAATTTTTCAGAGGAGATGGTTATCTTTTTTTGTTTCTCTATTGAAAAGAGTAGCGGTATGCCAAATTTTTTCTTGGGGTAGAGTAGGTTTATTTCCATATTCCCCTCTTTATTGGATATAGCGATAGTTTTATTCGCGGATGTTTTAATACTAAAGAGTTGCTTTATGAGATTGTTATCAGTCTTTTTGTCTGCGTGGTTAGTTTCGGTAATCGAGTGAGTCAGTAAAGAATAGCGATTATTGACATTTGGAATTAATGGCATGTTTATCTCCTTAGTTGAGTTTTAATAGTAATTTTTATTGCAGATAGTCGTGAATCATAAAGCGTTCTTGTTTAATGAATGGTGTTTTTTGAGCAGTAATATGTTATTTCTCCGATTCAAGACTAAAGTAGCCCCAATAGGGGCTTTGTTGAATAAATAAATTTCGAGGTATAGTAAAGCGGTTCCCACACCTCTTAGGCAATGGGTACGCTGTGCGGCATACCCAGTAA
>SMLE01000259.1_pt1 | contig 17713 bp, 10 predicted proteins | sample 2451431 | NCBI scaffold set ML178787.1 | reverse complement strand
CTTGATTCAAGAAGCTTACCAACAATAAACACCCTGACGGGTGTTTTTTTGTTTTTAGCCAATCAATACTGTAAACGCCTCACTTACGATTGCCCACGCTGGCAAAGTACGCCTTAATCCCCGCCAGAATAGATTCCGCAATTTGCTGCTGAAAGTGGATGGTGCGCAATTTACGCTCTTCTTCCAGATTGCTGATAAACGCCGTTTCTACCAGAATCGAGGGAATATCGGGCGCTTTTAACACCGCAAACCCGGCCTGATCGACTTTGTTCTTGTGCAACTTATTCACTTTGCCAAGCCGCTTGAGGATTTCGCCGCCAAATTTCAGACTATCGCTGATGGTCGCGGTCTGTACCAAATCAAACAGCGTATGGTCGAGGTAACGATCGCCACTCATGCCCACGCCACCAATCAGATCGGATTCGTTTTGCGTTTCCGCCAAAAAACGCGCAGCAGTGCTGGTTGCACCTTTCTTTGACAGCGCAAACACCGAAGAACCGCGCGCCGCACGGTTAGTGAAAGCATCCGCGTGAATCGAAACAAACAGCTCGGCACGCTGCTTACGTGCTTTCGCCACCCGCACGCGCAAAGGGATAAACACATCCTCATTGCGCGTCATATACACCTTCATATTGGGTTCACGCTCAATCAGGCTGCGTAACCGCCGCGCAATCTGTAGCACAATATCTTTCTCGCGCGTGCGGTTTTTACCGATGGCTCCAGGATCTTCACCGCCATGCCCGGGATCGAGCATGATAACCAACGGACGATCGCGCCCTGCTTTACCCGCCAACGGCGCTTCTGGCGGTAATTTACTCTCCAGATCGCCCTTGTTGTAATCTTCCAGCAGCGCCAGAAGCGGATCGTCGGCATTGTCATAGCGCCCTACCGCTGGGTAGAGATCCAACACCAGGCGGTGTTTAAACTCTGCAATAGGGTCGAGGGTAAAGACTTTCGGGTTGGTGGCTTGCTTCAGCGCTAAAACCAGACGCACCGTTTTGGGATCAAACTGCCCAATGCGGGCTTCTTTGATCAGCGGGTCGTCAGACTGAAACTGCTGCGAAACCGTTTTCAACACACTGTTGAGTTGGATATCTTCGATATCCACAACCAGCCTGCTGGGGTCGGTTAACATAAACTGCTTGTATTTTAGCGTGCGGTTAGACTCTAACGTGACGCGGGTATAGGCTGAAGAAGGCCAGACGCGAACGGCGATCACCTGGGCGGCGGCAGCCCATCCGGCGCCACTGACGCTCAATAACCAGGTTGCCGCCGCGCCTTGCAAGAGGCGGCGGCGAGTCTGATTGTGATTCGAATAAGACATGCCACTCCAATTCGTTATGCTGTCGTTATTGTGGTGCTGTAGTCATTGTGATGCTGTCGCATGCGGGCACTGGCGCGCGTGCTCAAACGGTGATATCAGGCAAAAAACACAGACCAACAGGTAATTTTCCGCGATATTACGCGAAAAAGATAAAGTCAGTATTAACAATGTGAAAACTTTAACGAATCTTCCCACCTCTGTCATGTAAAAATCATCGTATCGGCGTATAAACGGCCGGAGAGCAAGTCAGTCATTCAGAACAGAAATCAACACAGCACTGAGAAAGAGGGTAATAGCGCTGAACACGACCGAATTGTGAGACTTACTCCTTGCCTTTTCGTTTAATTAGAATAAAAACACACAAATTACGAATAAAAATTCACTCAGAGAGGCTCGCAGTGAAGGAACGTAGTACAGAACTGGTCCAAGGCTTCCGCCATTCGGTTCCTTATATCAACGCGCATCGCGGCAAAACCTTTGTCATCATGCTGGGCGGTGAAGCTATTGAACATGAAAACTTCGCCAACATCGTTAACGATATTGGTCTGCTGCATAGCCTCGGCATCAAGCTGGTGGTGGTCTATGGTGCCCGCCCGCAGATTGATGCCAGCCTGACCACACACCATTTCGAGCCGCGTTATCATAAGCATACCCGTGTCACCGGCAGCAACACGCTGGACCTGGTGAAACAGGCCGCAGGCATGCTGCAACTGGATATCACCGCGCGTCTTTCCATGAGTTTGAATAACACGCCGCTACAGGGCGCGCACATCAACGTGGTGAGCGGTAACTTTATTATCGCCCAGCCGTTAGGGGTCGATGATGGCGTGGACTACTGCCACAGCGGTCGCATCCGGCGTATTGATGAAGCGGCGATACATCGCCAGTTAGACAGCGGCGCCATTGTGCTGCTCGGCCCGGTAGCGGTATCTGTCACAGGCGAGAGTTTCAATCTGACGTCTGAGGAAGTGGCGACCCAGTTGGCGATTAAACTGAAAGCCGAGAAAATGATTGGCTTCTGTTCGTCTCAAGGGGTTACCACGCAGGATGGCACCATCATTTCTGAACTGTTTCCCGACGACGCCCAGCGTTGCATCGAAGAGCGTGAAGCCGATGGAGATTATAACTCGGGAACCGTGCGCTTCCTGCGTGGTGCCGTGCGCGCATGCCGGAGCGGCGTGCGCCGTAGTCACCTGATCAGCTATCAGGAAGACGGGGTACTGGTGCAAGAACTGTTTTCTCGTGACGGTATCGGTACGCAGATCGTCATGGAGAGTGCGGAGCAAGTGCGCCGAGCCACCATCAACGATATTGGCGGCATTCTCGAGCTGATCCGTCCGCTGGAGCAACAGGGGATTCTGGTGCGCCGCTCACGTGAGCAGTTGGAAATGGAGATCGATAAGTTTACCGTGGTGGTCCGCGATAACCTGACCATCGCCTGCGCCGCGCTGTACCCATTCCCTGAAGAGAGCATCGGAGAAATGGCCTGCGTCGCGGTACATCCTGACTATCGCAGTTCCTCGCGCGGAGACATGTTGCTACAACGCGTTGCGGCACAGGCACGTCAGCAGGGGCTGAAGAAACTGTTCGTTCTCACCACGCACAGCATCCATTGGTTCCAGGAGCGCGGCTTTCAGCCCGCCGAAGTGGAGATGCTGCCTAAACGCAAGCAGGAACTGTATAACTACCAGCGCCGTTCCAAGATTCTGGTGATCGACCTGTAATCCTCTCGTATCACGCCGGTATGCAACGGTATACCGGCGTTGCCATGATCTCCCCCCAGAGCAATCGTGCAGAGACTTATCGCGCCTCAGCGCGTAGAATGCTCGCGTAATGCACGTCACTGCCCGGCCACCACAATGGCCATACAGGACAGCAACACCGGTACAGGAATACCATGAGCAAAGCACTCTTTATGCTGCTCGGCATGGGGCTGATGTTTCAAGCCGCTTGCGCCAGGCCGCTGCACATTGACGAAATTACTGTCAAAACATGCCACTATTACGTTGGTCCGGTTTTTGGTCAGCACGCCTACGCCGAGCACGCCAACATCTCGCTTGCCGCTTATAACATCATGACTACCGCAGTCACCTATCGCTTCTATCACGATCTGCTGGCATGGGCGACAGAGCAAGGCTACATGATTGATGGTGGATGCAAAGGCGCACACGTCGAAGATTGTCTCGCGCCCGAACACGACGGTGGCAAGCATCCTGTCACCAATGTCTCCTGGTGGGATGTCATTATTTTTGCCAATGTGTTGAGTGCTCGACAGGGGTTAACGCCCTACTATTTAGCCAGCGATGGGCAACCGCTTAAACAGCAACCTGAGCCAGACGCAGAACAGACCATTCGCACCGATTCTCATGCCTCAGGCTACCGTTTGCCATCACGCAATGAATGGGAGGTGGCAGCCAGAGGCGGCGTTCCCGGTTTAGCGAACCGAACCTATGGCTTCTATTATGCTGGCAGTAATACGCCAGAGACCGTTGCCCATTTCGCCTCCCAGGAGGCTACCACGTTCGGTACTCGCCCCGTCGCATCAAAACGTCCTAATGCTCTCGGGCTGTATGACATGAGCGGTAATGCGTCTCAGTGGCTTAACGATACCGTTGCGGTTGAAGGCGGTAAAACGCTCCACCTGTTCTGTGGCGGGAGCTATATGACACAAGGAAACCTGCGCAGCGGATGTGATGCACATACGCCGGGTTTTATGATGTCAGATATCGGTTTTCGCCTGGTAAGGACACTGCATGAACCTTAAATACGCGCTGCTCCTTTTATTGTCCTGGGTAGCACTGTTCCCAAGCAGCCTCTGGGCCCAGCCAACAAACAGTGACTATCAGCGGGCATTACGTGACTATTTTTCCGTAGAGCCTGCGCATTGCCTCGGCGTAAAGCAATGGCCAGTATATAGCCACGCCCAGGATGCACCCTGGATCACCGGGCGCATGCAGGCACTCGTAGATGCGGGATTGGCATGGGAGACTCGCCAGGGAGAAAACATTGTCTATCAGTTAACGCCAGAGGCCGAACCAATGTGGCGCACCGCAGGCGATCTCTGCTTTGGCCGCATGAAACTTAACAGCATCATCACGATTGAGCCCGTCGCACAGGGGATAAAGGCGGTCTATTTCACCTACCGTTTAACTCAGCTAGCACCTTGGGCCAACAATGCTTCGCTGCGCTTTGCCTTTAGCGAAGCGGACAACCTGATCGCTGGCAGTACCAAAACGCGTTATTCCGCCACGTTTCGCATCACCAAGCAGGGAAAGCTGATGCTTCATAGCCCGCCCATTCCGATAGAGCTGGATTTTTAACGATCAGCCGCCGGCGAGGATACGTGTTTCCAGCCCGCTGAAGCGACGCGTTGGCGTTCTCACCGCACGACACAAGATGCTGATCTCCGCGTAGAGTGACAGTTGCGTACGCGCGCGCGTAACCGCGGTGTACACCAACTCGCGCGTCAACACTGGCAGAAAGGCGTTCGGCAACACCAGTGCAGTATGATCAAACTCCGATCCTTGAGATTTATGCACCGTCATGGCATAGGCGGTTTCATGCGGCGGCAAGCGACTCGGGCTGACCGGTTTCATCTGCCCATCGGGCAGTTGGAAGTAAACGCGCAGTTCGCCCGCCTCATTTGACATAGCGATCCCGATGTCGCCGTTAAACACGCCAAGCAACGCATCATTACGTGCAATCATTACCGGTCGGCCGGAGTACCAAGGATTCGTCGGATTACGGCTGCGATGAATCAACCCGGCTTGTTGCAGTGCCTGCTCAATACGCACATTCAAACCGGCGACGCCAAACGGGCCGTCACGCAGCGCGCACAATAAACGAAAACGGTTAAATGCCGCCAGCACCTGTGAAGCATCCTGCCCCTGTGCTACCGCCTGCAAATAGTCGCTATACCCCGCCACACACTGCGCCAACATCTGCTGGTAATCCTCTTCCAGCGCCAACGGCAGGCAGTGTAGATCGTCATGTTCATCCTGCAACACCTGTCGAACCTGACGTTCCTCACCACTGTTTACCGCGCGCGCCACGATGCCAATGCCAGAGTGCTGATCGAATCGGTAGCTCTTTTGCAGCAGGCACAAACTGTCTGCCACCGCAGGACTCACGTCGGATGACGCTACCAACCGGTAGCCCGTCAGCAGTTCGAGTTCCTCAACCCGCTGAGCGCTATAGCCTCGAGCGGAAAAGCGACAAATATCGCCCAATACCGCCCCGGCCTCAACGGAGGCCAGTTGATCGCGATCGCCCAGGAAAATCACCTGTGCCGTAGCTGGCAGTGCCAATACCAGATTGGCCATCATCGGCAGATCCACCATCGAGGCTTCATCCACCACCAGTACATCGAGATGGAGCGGATTGCCCCGGTGATAACGCAAGCGTTGACTGTCAGGCACGGCGCCCAACAGACGGTGCAGCGTGGTCGCTTCCCGCGGCAAATGACGCTGCTGCGCCTCTTCCAGCGGCAGTTTGCTTAACGCACTGCGCAGCGATTCCGTCAAACGCGCGGCTGCTTTTCCCGTCGGGGCTGCCAGTTGAATGCGCAACGGTTTGTCCCCTTTATGCAGCAACAGCATGGCGGCTAGCAGTTTAGCTACCGTCGTGGTTTTTCCCGTGCCCGGCCCGCCGGAAATCACCGAGACACGACGCGTCAGCGCTACGGCGGCAGCCACTTTTTGCCAATCTACCTCGGCATCAAGCGGTGAAAACAAGCGGTCTAACACGCGACGTACGGCAAGGGGATCGGTGTGAATATCGACGACATGATTTCCGGCAAAAAAGGCCGCTACCTGCACTTCACTCAGCCAATTGCGTTGCAAATAAAGCCGTTGGTGCTGCAACACCAGCGGCGTTGTCTCACGGCCATCACCCACGGCGGGTGAAGCTAGCAGGCCTTGCTGCCACGCCGCGCTGTCCGGTAGCCCTGCGAGATCCCACAGCGCGTGCGCCAGTGCAGGATCGCGACCATCAAACAGGAAATCAGGATGCAATTCCGTCAACGGTAAACAGACGTTGCCCGCACCCGCCGCCGCGCTCACCAACGCCGTAGCCAGTTGCACCGGTGCGGGCAGTCCATCGGTCAGCATACGCGCGAACTGTACATCCAGCGGACGCAGAAGTTGGCGCTCCATCGCCGTCGCCAGCAACTCCATCATAGACGTTCTCCTGACAGTGCCACTTCACCGCTGAACAAACGATCGAGGTGCTCTACAAAGGCTCGCGACAGACGCTGGGTGAAAATACCATTCGAGGGGAAGGCCGAATCGACACCGCGCAAAAACAGGTAGATAGCGCCACCCATGTGGCGGTCGTAATCATAATCCGGCACCCGATGGCGCAGATAGCGATGCAGAGCCAGCGTATAAAGCTGATACTGCAAATCATAGCGATGCGCCATCATTGCCGCTTGCATGGCTGGCTGCGTGTAAGCACTGGCGCTTTCTCCCAGCCAGTTCGACTTATAATCCAGCAGGTAATAGCGCCCCTGCCAGCAAAAAACCAGATCGATAAAGCCTTTTAACATCCCCTGCACCTGCTGAAAGTAGAGTGGCGGGCAATTCGCTGACAGCGGATCGTAACGTTTTGCCAGAGCATCCAGCGCGGTTGCCTGTAGCGGGACATCTATTGGTAGATAAAAAGCCAGCTCGGCAATTCGCTGCTGTGTGGGTACGCTTGCCAGCGTCAATGGGGCGTCAGAAGCGGTCATATCCGCATTCAGCGGCGCATGCAGTAGAGCCGAAAACCACACCTGCAAAGTAGGTGCCCACCCACTTGCCATGCCATGCGCTATCAACTGCTCTTCCAGCCATTCAACGCTGACGGGTTGGGTAAAATCCAATGTCTCAAACAGACTATGCAAAAAGGTTCCCGGGCCTGCACCTTTGGGGAAGGTATGCGGAGTGAGCGCTTGCTCACTCTCTTCAGGGACAAGGTTGCGCGGGTCCAACGCAGCATCAACGTCCAGGCGGGGAAACAGCTCTTGCGCCATTGTCCCACTCAGTTGTAGAGGATGTTTTTGAGCGCCATGCTGTTGTAAACCCGAATAGCTGGTCACTCGCCAATTATTGGTAAGCAGACGTTTACATTCACTGGCGCGCAGCATTGCTGGCTTGTCCACGTTATCTTGCCAGGGAATGCCATCCCATTCACGCACAGCGTTTATCGCCACGCCATCGCCCTCCAAGGCATGCAGTGCAGCAACCAGGGTATCCGCATCCGCCTCCTTGCCGCGTTGCAGCAAATAGCCGAGCGCATTGAGGTGCATGTCAGTCGTTTCACTTTTGCGTCGGGTGCGCTGTAGCGGTACCACCCCCACGCTACAGTGGTAAATCGACCGCGTCAGCGCCACGTACAACAGCCGTAAATCTTCCGCCAGTCGCTCTTCCTCAGCCAACTGCTGGCTTTCTTCCCCACTATTGACGTCGAGCAGCGCCTGAAAGGTGCGCCTGTCATGGTAGATGCCATCAGGCTGAGGGCGAAAGTGACAAATAAACGGCAACCAGACCAGCGGATATTCCAGCCCTTTGGATTTATGGATGGTGACAATTTGCACCAGATGGCGATCGCTCTCTAACCGCAGTTGCTGGTTTTCTGCCTGCGGATTAGGCTGCAAAATCTGCTGCGACAACCAGCGCACCAGCGCATGCTCGCTTTCGAGCGTGGCCCCGGCGTGTTGCAGCAGCTCGCCCAAGTGCAAGAAATCGGTTAAGCGGCGTTCACCCTCACGGCTAGCCAGTAGATTTTCCGCCAAACGATAATGCGACATGAACGAGCGCAGCATCGGGAGCACGCCCCGTCGTAACCAAAGATCACGAAACGCGGCAAAGGTATCGACCTGTGCATCCCAATCCGCCTCACTCTGGTTTAGCGCATCAATCTGCTGTGCGCTGAATCCCAGTAATGCGGTCGCCAGTGCGCTGCGCAACGTGCGTTCCTGTTCTGGGGCCAGCACGGCTTGTAACAGCCACAGCACCTCACGTGCCTCTGGGGTGGTAAATACACTGTCACGGTTGGAGAGATAGACGGAAGGAATGGCAAGAGGGCGCAGCGCATCACGCACCAATGCGGCTTCATGGCGGCTGCGTACCAAAACACAAATATCCGATGCCTGCACAGGAGAACGCTCGCGACCATTATCTAGCCAGGCAGTACGGCGTTGACCAGCTTGCAACCAGTCGCGAATTTGCATGGCGCACTGCTGTGCCATCAGTTGCTGATACTCCCCCGTCCCCAATACCACAGAACCCGACAGAGAAAATTGTAGTGCGGGCTGCGACACGCCGTCCAGCTCGAAACGCAGCCCCTGTTTATTCGGTGCAGGCTTAACTGGCAGAAAAGGGATCGCCGAAAAAATAAAGGGATTATCGACGCATTGAAACAGGCGGTTCACACCGCTGACCATCTCATGGGAAGAACGCCAGTTGGTTTCCAACGTGTAGTGTGCCTTAACATCGGCGCGCGCCCGCATATAAGTGAAAATATCCGCACCGCGAAACGCGTAGATAGCTTGTTTCGGATCGCCGATCAGCAACATGCCGCTGTCGGGCTGTTCACTATAGATGGCGCGGAAAATACGATACTGCTGCGGGTCGGTATCCTGGAACTCATCGATCATCGCCACCGGATGGCGCTGACGTATCGCGGCTGCCAGTTGTTCACCCAGCGGCTGGCGCAGCGCCTCATCCAGACGGCTCAGCAGGTCGTCAAATCCCAAGGCTGCGCGGCGCAATTTTTCGCTACGCACCGTGGCGCGAATATCATGCAACGCTCGATCGATAACAATATCGCGTAGCGACAACGGCGTGGAAAGCAGCGTTTCAATCGCCGAAAATACCGGAAGCACGGGGGGCGCCCCCTTTTTGGTTTTCTCGTTCAACGTAGATTGTGCGAACCGCTCCAGTGCTTTTGGCAAGGCATAGTCGGTGGTTCGCGCGTCGGCCCAAAAGCTAACGCTTTCTACCCAGCCTGGTAGATAACGGTTACTGTAGCTGCGCTTGTCTACATCCGATTCGAGAATGCACTTCTCCACCTGCGCCGCCACTTGCCGCCACTGCTGCTTGATATCATCAATACGCGCCAAAATCTGCTGATGACGCTGTAACAGCGTCTCATTGGGTGCGGGTGGGTTATGCAGTTGCGGTGCTTCGCCCTGTAAATAGGGGGTAAGTTCGCGCTGTAACGCATCCGGCCCACTCCAGAGTTGACTAATGACACTGACCACATCAAATGGCAAGGGATAACAGTAACGCCGCCAGAAATCGGCGCAGGCCTGCCGGGTAAGAAGCTGTTCATCTTCTATCAGCTCTTGATCAAACAGCGAACCGGACTCAAAGGCATGGCTTCCCAGCATACGCTGACAAAAGCCATGGATAGTGTAGATGGCGGCTTCATCCATTTGTCGCTCAGCATCGAGCAACAGTTGTGCTGCCGACGGCTTATCAGGCAGTAGCGCCAGCAACGCCGAAAAAAGCGCATCGTCACTTTTGCCACACAGGCAAGCCAGGCGCAGCGCATGAATATTGGAACGAATACGCTCGCGCAGTTCCTCGGTGGCCGCCTCGGTAAAGGTCACCACCAGGATCTCTTCCACCAATAGAGGTTTAGGATACGCCGCCTCACCGCCCAGCCCTAATAACAGGCGCAGATAGAGCCCCGCCAGCGTATAGGTTTTACCCGTACCGGCAGACGCCTCTATCAACCGTTCCCCAAACAGGGGAAGCGTGAGCACATCAAGGGTACGCGGCGTATCCTGATTCATGGTGCAACCTGCTCAACCACGTTTTTTTTCTCAACCGCCGAGACTTTTTCAGCAGACAACACACCGCTACGCGGTTTATCAATCACCCGTTGTTTGACTGGCAATGTCTGTTGCAGCGTTGAAGCATTGGGATAAAGCGTCCAACCTTTCGGCGCAGCGTAATCAGCCTTACCATGGTGGCTGCCCGAGATTTGCGACAACACCGCCAGCCCCTGTGGTGCCAGAGCCTGTTCGAAGAAGCGTGCAAGTTGGTCAACCGTCAGCGGTTTAAGCGCCTCAATCAGTTTTTCACGAGTGTTGAAGGCAAAGTTTTCACGATCGAGATCGTTACGCAACCGGCCAACCTCTTCGTTCATCGTTTGTGGACGCTGACTCAGCTCGGTCATCAACGCCTGCTTGTACTGTTCAAACTCATCGGCTTTGATGGCACGCAGGCGCGGCTTGGCTTTCTGGAAGAAATCCAGATAACGCTGATACAGGTAAGCAGGCTGTTGGCTGTTGCTTTGCAGCAAGAATCCTATACCGAACTGGCGGCCAACAATGGTCGGGAAGGAGAACACCGCATAGCCGAGCTGCTCTTCCGTTCTCAGTTGGTTATAGAACCAGGGCTGAATGATCTGATTGAGCAGCGAACTGTACGCCATGCCCTGCACCTCACCGTAACCAGTGGGGATATACACCGCAGCTAACGCAGAATCGGTGCTGCTCCCCGCACGTTGCAGGTTGGCAAGCTGGGTACGCGCGACTTCCACACTCGGGGAACGCCACCAGATTTGTCCTGAACAGGCCAGACGCACTTTGATATCCTGCGCTAGTTTCGTCACCTGGCCTTCGGTGAGGTTACCGACTGCCAGCATTTCCGGTGCAGCATCACGCAACAACGCATCACGGAAGGCCATGACATCGTCCAGCGCAATATCTTTAAGCAGAGCGCGCCGCTCTTCTCGCTCGGTGTAAGGCAAAGAAGAGATCGCCTGAATAGGCTCCAGTGCCTGCTCATACGCTTTGGCATTGTCAGCGGCGTCCAGCTGCTGGATATACCAGGATTTGGCCTGCTCCAACTGTGCAGGCGTCGCCGTATAGCTTGCGTACCCTTCGACCAGCGCCAACATGAGCTTAGGCAAATGCTGCGTATAGCCATTGGCGTTGATGGTGAGCCCATCATTCCCACGGGTAGAGAAGCTGATCCCCCCTATCGAAGCTTGATAGCTCAACTCATCCAGCGCTAAGCCCGCCAGATAGTCATTAAGCTGGAACATTACCTGATGGCGCGCCGAATCCTGCGCCAACGGGTTACGCAACAACACCGTGACGTTTGCTTTCGGTTCATCGGCAAAATATCGACTCGGCATATAGAGCACACGCAGACCCGGCTGCTGTAACACCATTTTCGGGTAACTCTGCGCTTCGCCACGCTTGATCAGCGAGAAATCCGTCGGGATATACGGATTTGACGTCGGCAACGAGAGCGCCATTTTTTCGCCCAGCGTTTGCCAGCGGGTAAACTGCGCCGGGGCTATTTTGTCCACCTGATACGGCGCATTAACAAAATAAGCCTCCTTGTTGTGAGGCGCATCAGGGCTTATCAGCCAGATACGCGCACGCTCCGGCGTCATGCTGGCCAAACGTTGCTTAATCGCATCGGGATTAAAACGATCGGCCAGATAGGCGGCATCCAGCGTATGTTCCACTGGCACGCGCATCATGGTATCCACCAGCCATTCGATATAGCCCATGTCGCGCTTAACGGACTGATAGCGGAAATCGAGCGCCATCACGCGGGAAATATCATCAAAATAGCGCTGCTGGATGCCTTCCTGCTGCAACAATTGCAGATAATGGAAAATGGCAGCCACCACCACGTCATACTGCTCAAGGCCTTTATCGGTCAGAGTGACAGAGATAGTGAACAGGCCACCGTTACGATCGAGAATAGGGTCAGCACCTGCGCCTAAAGACTCTATCAACCCTTGCTTTTGCAACCAGTCCGACAACGTATTTTGGCTGCGATTGCCAATCAAATAGCTGATATAGGTATTGGTTTGGCTGCGGAATGCCTGACTGGTAGGATCGGTCTGTTCCATGACATCGCCGCGAAACTCGATACGCAATTGCTTGCGCGACTGCTCCGGCACGTAATGAATCATGATACCGCGCTGATCGTCCGTCACTGACGGCGCAGTGATAACAGGCACCTTAGCCTGACGGTTGGCGATGCGCCCGAAGGTCTCTACCGCCATTTTCGCCAATTCCGGCAAGGGTTGATTGCTGTAAATCACGCCTTTCATCAAGTTCGCCGAGTAGTAACGCTGATAGAACGCCAACAGTTCGTCATGTAACTTGCTGCCAGGCTTGTCCTTTAGCGTTTCCAGATTCCCACCAGAAAAACGTGATGCCGGATGCGCTGGATTTAAGGTTTCTGCACCCACCTGTACCATGCGGTGCCCATCGCGCGAGCGCGCCATGGTTAATTCAGCATTGACAGCATTGCGTTCGCGATCGGCATTTATCGGATCGAGCAACGGCTCAGCAATGGCATCCGCCAGGCGATCGAGCGCGGGCTGTAATGCCGCATTTTCGACCTCCAGGTAATAGGCAGTACGGTACGGCGCAGTACTCGCATTGTGGCTACCACCGTGTTTTTTAAGGAATTCAGCTAACGCATCCGCCTGCGGATAGCGTTTGGAACCCATCAGAACCATGTGTTCCAGATAGTGGGCCAATCCCAATTGGCTGTTGGGATCGTCGAGTGAACCGATAGGCAGCGCCAGCGATGCTAACGAACGAGTAGCCTGAGGATCGGACACCAGCAATACCGTCATGCCGTTATCCAACGTAATCGCCTGATAATTACGCGGATCGTTTTCTCCCTTGCGAATAACCTGTTCCAAAGGACGCCACCCTGCGGTTTGCGCCCACGCTGCGGACACACCACTCAGCAGCAACATCATCATGCCGATACAACAGGCAAACTGTTTACGCCATTCTCTCTTCATTACCGTCCTTTCTCTCACGTCAATCTCGCCGTTCTTGATTCGCTGCCATTACATCCGTTCGCTTATGCCTGATTGGCGCGCAAAATCGGCAACAGCCAGGTTTTTGCCGCTGTAACAATCGCCTCAATGCGGGCTTCATCCAGTTCCGGCACGATACGCTGCAAATAGAAATCATCGCCTTCACCGGGCGACATCATGTTGCCCGCCCAGCTTTGCTGTAGCTTGTTCAACGCCTTCTGAACCACATCAGGTGCATCGTTCAGCGTGCCGCTTGATGCATCGTAGCACGCTTGTAGCCAGGCCCCGCCGCTCCGATGCAGTAATAATAGTGGAGTGTTCATGCCTTGTTGATATCCTTCAATCATATGCGCCATCTGGCGTTGTGCCTCCTCCACAGAAACCGCCGCAAAGCGCCAGACCGTCTCTTCACGGCCATACATGCGGCTCTCTCCCGTACCGCCCGCCAGGCAGTACGCCAGATGATCCAACCACAGGACCACGCCATCTTTCATCCCTAAGCGCGCCGGTCGCCAGCGCAACAGGCCATCACGCTGTACCTGCATCACCCAGCCACTCAGACGTACCCCGTCTAGCCTCATGTCCACTTCCAGGCTGGTCATTCCCGTCGCATCACGCTCCGCGCTGACGCTGTCAGCCAGCGCTTGCATCTCCTGGCGCTGTTTTTGCCAATACAACTCACCGAAAGCACCATAGGGCAGCTCGCCCGCCACGCGGGCGCGCTGTAACAGTTCATCGGCATCCTCTTGCGCAATCAGCGCATTCAGTAATTGCGCATTCAACTGATAGCGACTGAGGTTATCCAAAGCGAATGGCTCCTCATCGAGCAGTTCATCGTTCTGCACGACAAAGTTCACGCCCAAACGCGCTTGGAAAAAGGTTTTGACAGGGTGACGATAAAAACGTTTCAACGCATCCAGCGTAATATCGGGGTAAGTGATAGGCTCCAGTGGCGTATCAAACAGCGGCTGCGGCAATCCGGTGCGCCCAGCGGCGGCCAGCCATTCACTGGCGAAGCTGCACGGTTGCGCGTGCTCAAGGAAGTTATCCTTGTCAAACGGCATACGGGTATGTTCACGGCACAGATGTGCACATACGTGTGCCGCGCTGGTATCCAGATCTTGCACCTCATCCCCTGGCAAATGGTAGCTTTGCGCCAAATACTCCATCAGTTCGCTCACCAACACGGAAGGATAACGCTGCGTATTGTCCTGAATGGCACGACCGATGTAACTGATATAGAGCCGCTGTTGCGCCGAGATCAGCGCTTCCAGAAACAAATAGCGGTCATCATCACGACGGCTACGGTCACCACGCAGTCCCTTCTGCGCCATCAGGTCAAACCCCAACCGAGGCAGCGTGCGCGGATACACCCCATCGTTCATCCCCAGCAAACAGACCACTTTGAAGGGTATCGAACGCATCGGCATCAGCGTACAGAAGTTAATGGCACCGGCGAGAAAGCGCTGGCTCAGTTTTTCCCGATCCAAACGCTGGGCCAAATCGTCATGCAGCAGCGCCACCGGGATCGTTTCCTCAAACGCATTGGCGACTGCCGCTCCCAGCATCGCCTGCCACTGCTGCTCAATCAGTGACAGCGCAGCATCGCTGTCGCTATCCGCAATGAAGAGATCGTCCAACAATTGCCGACATAACGGTAACCATTCTGCTGGCGTGCGCGCTACCCGTAAACGCTGACGCCATTGAGTGAGTTGCGCCAGCAACTCCGCCAGTTGCCCCACCAGTTGGGCAATCAACCCACTCGATTCATCGTAGGGCAACACGCCCTGCCAAGCCCCCGTGCAGCTGTTCATCGCATAGCCCAACAGCATGCGTGTCAGGCCAAAGCGCCAGGTGTGCAGGCCAGTAACCGGCAAATCAAGATCGCGCACGTTGTCATCATCAAGCCCCCAGCGCACGCCAGATTCCATCACCCACAGCCGCAAACGGCGAAGCCCTTCTTCATCGATACCAAAACGGGCAGAAAGCGCCGGGACTTCAAGCAGTGAAAGCACCTGCTCGGCGGTAAAACGACTGTGTGGCAATTCCAGCAAGCTGAGAAACGCTGGCAGAACCGGATGAGCGTGGCGGGCTCGCTGGTCAGAAATAGCAAAAGGCAAATAGCGCGCTGTCGGCGCATTACCAAACACCGCCTGAATGAAAGGCGTATAACTATCAATGTCCGCCATCATAACAATAACATCACGCGGCGTGAGTGTTTCATCCTCCTCCATCATCGCCAGCAGTTGGTCGTGCAATACTTCAACCTCACGCTGCGGACTGTGGCAGGCGTGAAAGGTGAGAGAAGCATCCTGCGGCGTAAGCAAGCGCTTGCGCTCACTGCTGGCCTGCGCTTGTGCACTATCGGCAATCACGCTGCCGTCTTCAAACTCCAGAATATCGCGCTGCACTTGTTGCAATAGCGTTGTACCATCAAGCTCGACAAAGGCTTCAATATCATCGACCTCGTCGATCTGCGCCAACTGATAGAGATGGTCACGCCCCAGTTTTCCCCAGCTTGCCAGCAGCGGATTGACAATGCGCTGTTCCCCCTCATCGTTGAATAACCCATCGATATTAGCGGGATCGCGAAACAGTGGACGGTATTGCTCCTCCGCGCTGTTGCTGTGCAAGCGACGCTGACGACTTTTCAGCTTCGCCAAGAAATGGCGATCCTGAATATCACTCCAGTAATCCCGGCATGGGTTAGTAAACAGCAGATGCACATCAATATGCTTTGCCAATGCACGCAGCGCGTGCAAATATACCGGCGGTAGCGCTGAAATACCGCAGATAAACACGCGCGGCGGTAACCCTTGTGGACACGTAGTGGCCTGCTCCAACGACTCGATAAAGCGCTGATAAAGACGAGCGTGGTGCCACTCTTTCTGTTCAAGTTGCGCGCTGTATTGCAAAAGCGCACGCCACAGTTCGGCTTGCCACACCTGCGCATCCCCCAATCCGTCCACCAGCGCACCGGCTTGCCACTGTTTGATCCACTCAGGCCGATAAATCAGGTATTGATCGAACAGATCCGCAACCCGCCCTGCCAATTGATGCCGCTTGCGTTTATCGGCGTCGTCTTGCAAGTAGTGGCTCAACGGCGAGAATGATGGGTTATCCTGCTGCTGAGGCAGAATATGCATTAATTTCCAGGTCATCGCTTCCTTGCTGAAGGTGTTTTCCGCGGGGATATCCGGCAACACGCGCCGACACATGTCCCACAGAAAAACGCCGGGCAAAGGAAAATGCAGATTGGCAGCAATACCAAAGTGAGTAGCAAGTTCGATCTGTAACCATTGCGCCATACCAGGGCTTTGAACCAGGATCGTTTCAGGCTGAAAAGGGTCCTGTAACGGTTGGCGCGCTATCAGCGTCACCATCAGCGTTTTCAAAATATCTAACTGATTTGATTGATAAACCATGAACATGATGATTCCCGTTTCGGTGCCCGCAAATCCCGCTTACCGTCAATTGCCCTCAGGCACGATTAGCCGATTCGTATCCGTAAAACAAAACCAACGGTACAAGCATGCCTGATAATGCTGTGGCGTTGCCACCGTCGAGGAGACGCGCAAACACGCTGCCGTCTGGAACTGCTCCGTCAAATGTAACTGCCATCCTGGAGAAAGGTCGCGTTCAAGCAACACCGATGCCTCCCCCCCCTCGACCGGCAGCATAAATGGCAAGCTGCTGATATGCCAGATGCCATGCTTGCCGTTGCTGCCATTGATGTACAAAGGCTTGCTGCAACCGCTGATGATATTGCAGTAATCCTAACACCGATATGGCAAAAAACAGCGCGGCGATGGCGGTTTCCACCAACCCACCCCCTTGTTGTCGTTGTCGACATCCTCCAGAAGGGATTCTCAGGCTATCCGCCACAAATGGCCTCCTGCCTTTCGGGGCAAAAATCCAACCAGCCCCCCGCGATGGGCTTCAACGGGCTGGTATCACCGTCAGGCTCAATGGGTACCACGCGCTGATAGAGCACCATCACCGATGAAGAGCCGGAAAGATGCCCCTCACCGCGCAGCAACATATAGTATTCACCAGGCACTTGTCGTAAACAGACTCGCAGCCCTTCTGTTACAGCGTTGAGGCATTGTTCACCGCTACGACTGCCCATAAGCCATACCTGCCCAATGCCCCATTGTAGCGATGATTCGGCCAACGTCAGCGTTTGCCAATAGCGGCGTTCATCATGGGTAACATAGAGAGCGCTGTCCAACTGCCGTTGCATCCCCGTCATTAACAGCAGCCCCACGGCTGACAGCAACATCACCATCAAGAGTGCACTGTTGCCCTGCTGGCAACAACGTTTCATGCATTACGCCCTGCAATCCAGAGCACCGTATGACGCGCAATATCAGGGCGACGAAACCAGTGTCCCGCCAGGTGTACTTCATAGAGCGTCAGTCCGGTCACATTACGCCATGCGATCACTTCAAATCGCGTTACCGTCACTTCCTGCGGATCAAGCCGCCGCTCCCATCCACTGCCCCTACAATCAGCGACGCCGACTTGCGTTTCCCACGCCCCCGCGCGCAAGGTAGAGTCCGTCAAGGTGGTGTAAATTCGGAACCCGCTTTCCGG
>SMLE01000112.1_pt1 | contig 17736 bp, 18 predicted proteins | sample 2451431 | NCBI scaffold set ML178787.1 | reverse complement strand
TCAGCGTACCGCTCACAGGGTGGGGGTGACCATCTCATTAGCCCCGCAAGCAGGGCTCAGACTAATGACAAAGTCACTTTACCTCTCGCTATCCTCGGCAAAGCCGGGAATCTCTGCGAGAAGAAACGCATTTCGCCTGCAAAAGATTCCCGCCTTCACGGGAATGACCGTGGTGACAGGCGGGCTTTTTATCACTGACTGCGCATGCAATTAATGCGCGTCGATAAAGATAAACTTCAGCAGGAACAGCACCGCAACCACCACCACACAAGGGCTGATTTCACGCCAGCGCCCGGTTGCTGCTTTCATCACCACATAGGAGATAAAGCCAAGGGCAATCCCTTCGGTGATGGAAAAGCTGAATGGCATCATCACCGCAGTAATAAACGCAGGCACCGCTTCGGTAAGATCGTCCCATTTCACGCGCGCCAGGCTTGAAGTCATCAACACCCCAACATAAATCAACGCACCTGCCGCCGCATAAGCGGGTACCATGCTGGCCAGTGGGGAAAGGAAAATCACCAGCAGGAACAGAATACCGACCACAACGGCTGTCAGCCCGGTGCGTCCGCCAACCGAAACACCGGAAGAGCTTTCGATGTACGCCGTTACGGAGGAAGTACCAATAAAGGAACCCGCCACCGAGCTAATGCTATCAACGTAAAGTGCCTGCTTCATACGCGGGAATTTACCGTGCGCGTCGACTAATCCAGCTTTATCCGTCACACCAATCAGGATGCCAGAGGAATCGAACAGGTTGACCAACATAAAAGAGAAGATTACACCGGAAAGCGCCAAATTCAGCGATCCCGCCAAATCGACCTGACCGACGACGGATGTGACGCTCGGCGGCATAGAAAACACGCCAGAAAACGTCACGTCACCCAGCAACAGGCCAATGACGGTAGTCACCACAATGGAAATCAGCACAGCGGCGTGAATGTTACGTGAGGCCAGTACCGCAATGATAAAGAACCCCAGCGCGCCCAGCAGAACACTGTGAGACGTCAGGTTGCCAATGGTCACCAACGTTTCCGGGTTAGCAACAATGATACCGGCGTTTTTGAGCCCCATCATGCCGATAAACAAACCGATACCGCTGGCAATCCCTAAACGCAAGCTGATTGGGATGTTAGCGATCATCCAGTAGCGAATCTGTAATATGGTCAGAATCAAAAAGCCGACTGCGCCCCAGAAGATAGCCCCCATCGCGACCTGCCAGGAGATCCCCATGGCACCGACGACAACGAACGCAAAAAAGGCATTCAGCCCCATGGCGGGAGCCAATGCAACCGGCAGGTTAGCCACCAGCTCCATCAAAATACTGCCAAACGCAGCAATCAGACAGGTGGTCACAAACACCGCTTGGGTATCCATGCCCGCGACACCCAGAATCTGCGGGTTTACGAAAACGATGTACACCATGGTAAGAAAGGTCGTGAACCCAGCAATCGTTTCCGTACGCGCCGTAGTGCCATGTTGGCGCAGTTTGAATACGCGCTCCAATAAGCTTTGCTCTCCCGCAAGCTCAGGTTGTGATGTTTTCATTATCAACGTTCCAGATAAGGAATTATGGTCGGTGGGTATCCTATAACAAAATGTACAGAGATTAACGCCATTGGCCGGTTTTTTTTCTTGCCATAAGCAGGCGTTATCGCAACCGTTACCCTCAATGGCATCAGGTATCCTTTTTTCTGCAAATACGCGAGAAAAACAGCGAACAAGCCATCACTATCCCCCTTCAGAACAAAAGATGAAAACCAGGTGAAAAACAGGCTTTTATCGTGTTTACGCCCGGTAAGGCCAAAATACTGACACAGTGGGGTAAAGTAGTGGGTGAACCACACGCATTACCAATAAGGAACCCCATGTTTTCGATTGATTGTGTTTTTTTCGATTGTGATGGCACGCTGGTCGACAGCGAAGTGATTTGTTGCCAGGCCTATGTGAATATTTTTATTCCGTATGGCTTACAGTTGTCGCTGGAGGAGGTCATCAAAACCTACAAAGGCGTCAAGCTCTACGACATTATCGATCGTGTGAGCGCACAACATGGCCTGACGGTAGTGCCTGAAACGCTGGAAAAACACTTCCGTGCAGAGATCGCTAGGTTGTTTGAGGAATCACTGCAACCCATTGACGGCATTCCAGAACTGCTTGCCGCGATTACCGTGCCAATGGGCGTGGTATCGAACGGCCCGGTCAGCAAAATGCACCATTCGCTCGGATTAACCGGGCTGCGTGAATACTTCGCCGATCGCCTGTATAGCGGCTACGATTTGAAAAAATGGAAGCCCGATCCCGCCGTTATTTATCACGCCGCTCAGCAGATGCAGGTCAATCTGGAAAACTGCCTGCTAGTGGAAGATTCGTTTTCTGGCGTGGAAGCGGGGATCGCAGCGGGCATTCCGGTGTACTACTACTGTGCCGACCCTCACAACCCGCCCATCGATCACCCGCTGGTCACCACCTTCCACAATATGGGTGACTTACCGCAACTGTGGCGCGAAAAAGGCTGGAACATCACCGCCTGAGAGCGGCAGGCCGCGCTAAGCTGGGCGCGGCCGCCAGCGCCACCAAAATCGACGTTTTGGCGCGTCAACCCGCGCGTGCACCGCATAGCGCTGGCTGACGCGATGCGCCAATAGCTCCAGCGCCAGACAAAAAACAAAGTAAACCAGCGCCACAAACAGGAACACTTCGGTGGGATAGACCATACTGCGGTTGTTAACCTGTGTAGCCAGAAACGTCAATTCTCCCACGCCCACGATATACGCCAGTGATGTATCCTTGATTAAGGAAATCCACTGGTTGATAAACGATGGCACCATCATACGTAGCGCCTGGGGCAACACGATAGACCAGAGTACGCGCCAGCGACTGAAACCCAACGACAGCCCGGCCTGCCACTGCCCCTGACTGATAGCAACAATCCCCGCGTTGACGCCATGCGCCAGATAGGCCGCGCCAATAAACGCCAGCGCACACACCACGGTGGTGATTTCAGGAATATCAACGCCGAATACAATGGGCAGCAGGAAATAGGTCCAAAAAATCAACATGATCACCGGAATCGCGCGGAAAAACCCCAACACCAGCGCCAACAGCGCGCCCAGCCAGCCGCGAGACATCGCCAGCGCCACGCCCAACACCGTGCCCAAGATCGCAGAAGCGATACCGGCCAATGCGCTAATGACAAGCGTCAATGCGGCACCACCAAGCGGCCCCTCAGGAAAGGTGCCCCACAGTAGATAGCTGAGGTTATCGCTGATAATCGTAAAATCCATGTTAGTGCCCCCGCGCCAATTGACGTTGTTGTCGCCACATGCCCCAACCTTCGATCAGCGCAATGACTGCGATATACAGCACCGTCGCGACGCCGAATGCCTGAAAGGTGCGCAAGGTTTCCGTCTCAACCTGACGCGAAGCATAAGAGAGCTCGGCTACGCCAATCGCCATCGTCAGAGAGGAATTCTTGATGATATTCATGTATTGACCCAGCAGCGGTGGCATAGCAATTTTCAGCGCCTGAGGCAGCACCACATGACGCATGGCTTGCCAGGGCGTCAGCCCCAATGCCAGCGATGCGTGTTTTTGTCCGCGCGCGACGCCACCGATTCCCGCACGAATTTCTTCGGCGATAAACGCACTGGAATAGAGCGTCAGGCCAATCAATCCGGCGAGAAACTCGAAAGAGGGCCAACTCAAAACCTGGCCTGCAATGGTCACATCATGGGGTGAATTGAGCCATTGCAACAGTGCGCCCGGCAACAACTGCGCCGCGCCGAAATACCAGAAGAACAACTGCACCAGCAACGGCGTATTGCGAAACAAGGCGCTGTAAGCGATTACCGGCCAGCGCAAAAGGTTACGGTGGCTATCCCTTGCGGCGGCAAGCACCATTCCCAGCAACGTTGATAGCACAACCACACACAGTGAAAGCCACAGTGTCAGCAAAAAACCGTGCCACAACCATGAAAGATAACGAGGTGCCAGAAGCCAGTTTTCTAAAAAAGAAGCAACGTTTTCAGTCAATGTCATACCCTGTTCACGGTAGTAAAAACGCTTTGTTGCAGAAACGACAATGCCCTCTGTTCAACAGAGGGCAGAATACGGTGTCACCAGAAACGTCCTGTAACCTCTCGTTCGCACGTGTGGACGGATAATAGCATCAGGCTTTAGGCTGTTTATCCAACGGCGCAAAGGTGAAATCGCCACGTGGTTGAGCAGACTTTGTGGTCGGCCCAAACCAGCGATCGTAGGTCTGTTTCGCTTCACCGGTTTTTTCCAATTGCAGCAGCGTTTCATCCACCTTCTGTGTCAGGCGATCTTCACCTTTAGGAACACCCACCCCTTGGTATTCCTTAGTGATGCTAAACGGAGAGATCTCAAACTCGGCTTTTTGTGCATCTGGCACGTTGGCCAGTAAGCCAACCAGCTTGGCGTCATCCTGAGTAATGGCCTGTACGTTACCATTACGCAAGGCTGCGAAAGCAAGCGGTGTGTCGTCATAAGAGATAACTTTTGCCGTCGGATAATGTTCACGCAGCGTGATCTCTTGCACGGTCCCTTTATCCGCACCGATACGCAGCGCTTTAATGTCGTCCGGCGTTTTCAGCACGCCTTTACGGGCGATAAATTTCTGTCCAGTGGCGAAGTAGGGAATACTGAAATTAACCTGCTTGGCACGCTCATCCGTAATGGTGAAATTGGCGGCAATCAGATCGACTTTCTGCGAGGTCAGCAAAGGAATACGGTTAGCCGGGTTGGTAGCACGCAGTTCGACTTTGACCCCCAGCGCTTTGCCGATGGCTTCCGCGATATCCACGTCATAGCCCACCAACTTTTTGGTTTGCGGATCGACAAAACCAAACGGCGGATTGCTGTCAAATACCGCAATTTTCACTACGCCCGCTTTCTGAATATCATCCAGCTTGTCCGCCTGAGCGATACCGGAAACAGAAATCAAACCCGCCAGTAACGTTAATGCAACAATTTGTTTTTTCACCATTTCCCTTGTCACCCTTCTACGTTTTGTTAGCCAGCACGCTAACAGCCCGCGCGGCAATCAGGAAATAATAAAAATGGATAATATTATAATCTTATGTCACATAGCCGAGTTTCAGACTCGGGTAAGGCGTTTGAACAAAGATAAAACCCAGGTGATGGCGGGTGAAACCGGACGATTCGCCCGGTCTATGAGTTTGAAACCCGTGTTGCACACCGAAAACACCACCGCACCAGCCAGTCCCTTTCAGGTAACCACCGCAACTGAAGATGGACTATGCTTTCAACATTAAAAAAATTCCATTGCCCTATTACACACCGTCCAATCATGGCGCGCTTTATACTTAAGAATACGTCTAATTATCGCAAACTAAAGTATTGTTTATGTGTTGTTTAAATAAATAACAGTAGAATTTTAAAAAAATTCAGCAAGCAGGAATAAAAATGCCGCTAAGTCATGAAAAAACAACCCAAATAGCATCAATATTACTTTGTTTATCAAGCGTGACCGGGTGCGATTATCTGGAAAAGAACCCGCGTGAAACGCAAAATAATAAAAAATCCGACATCGTCCTTGAAACGAGTATTGAAGATGACATTGTTATCCCCGTCGTGATAAACAACAAAACATTAAATTTTCTCGTTGATACAGGTGCCAGCGTAACCTTTATTGATGAAAAAATAGCGAATACGATAACCCGCCCCCTACTCTCATCAGAAATCCCACAGAATTATCGCCAAGAATTTTCAAACGTCACGACGGTTTCTGGACGATTGGAGGGCCATCAGTTTGCCCTATTGAAACCAACCACTTTCGTCATCGGCACAAAAGAGATCAATGACAGCGACATATGGGTTTCTCTCGATTTATCGCTGCTGACGCAATCGATGGGAACAAAAATAGACGGCATTATCGGTATTGATACGTTTAGACGGTTCAATTGGAAAGTCGATAATGACCAAAAAAAGGTTATTATTTCCGACACGCTCCCCTCCGCATCGGATTATCAGGCGTGCACCGGCTATGACGACAGCTACAACCGAATGCCACAACTCTGGTTTAAATATAAAAATAATGATGTGGCCTTTCGCATGGATACCGGTGCCGATCACAGCTTCGTTTCCAATGAATTCCTCAATTATGTCAAAGAAAACAAGCTATCGCTTGAATTATTGTCTAGCAATGAACCGATGGCTGAAGCGGGTGGCTTAACAAAAAGCACCCAATATATCTTGCAGGACTTTATATTTAATGGATTGCCATTAAATAAAATGGAGTTTTCAGATAATCAGGAAGGAAAATTTCATGTTGGGATGGATTTCCTGTCTCGGTTTAAACGCTATACGTTTATCCCTTCACGCATGATGTTTTGCTATGACGCTGAGTCTATTGAAAAAAACAGCATTCCTCATGAACGTTCCATTGCCATTCGCTATATGGATGGAAGCATTGAAGTGTTTTACAACAATAATGAAGAAATACAAAAATATGGATTAAAAAATGGTGATAAGATATTAACCATCAACAATACCACCTATTCTCCAGAAAAAATAAAAACGGTGAGAAAATTGTTACTTCAGGAGCCAAAAGGAACATTGGCACTGACTATTCAGCGTGAAAATCAAGTAATGGATATTGTGCTCTAACACACAAACCTTTGCATCCGATCATCAACAACATACCCCTGACGGGGCGTATGAGGTTGCTGATAAACAGCCCGACTTCCACTGTCATTCCCGCGAAGGCGAGAATCTCTTGCCGAAGAAACGCGTTTATTCACACAGAGATCCCCGGCTTCCGCCGAGGATGACGAGGGGGGGGAGTGACTTTGTCAGCAGTCTGCCCCCCCTGACAGAGGATATTGTCAGTGAAAATTACTGAGGTGCAGGTCCATTTTTCTCTTTCTCCAGCAGTTCTTCCAGCGCATCACCACCAATATGGCGGAAATCCAGCCCTTTAACGAAGTAGAAAATAAACTCGCAGATGTTCTGGCAACGGTCGCCAATGCGTTCGATTGAGCGGGCGCAAAACAGCGCGGTCAATACGCTCGGAATGGTACGTGAGTCTTCCATCATGTGCGTCATCAGTTGGCGCACAATGCCTTCATACTCTTTATCGACCTTCTTGTCTTCGCGATAAATACGGATAGCTTCATCCAGATCCATGCGCGCAAAAGCGTCCAGTACGTCATGCAGCATTTCTACCGTATGACGACCCAACGATTCCAGGCTAACCAGCAAAGGCTGATGCTGATGCGAATATTTCTCCAATGCGGTGCGACAGATTTTATCCGCTACATCGCCAATACGCTCCAGTTCAGAAATGGTTTTGATGATTGCCATCACCAGACGCAAATCACTCGCCGTTGGCTGACGCTTAGCGATGATACGCACACAGGCTTCATCGATGGTCACCTCCATCAAGTTCACCTTGGCATCACCTTCAATCACGCGCTGGGCCAATTCCGCGTCACGGTTGTGCATTGCCGTAATGGCATCCGTCAGTTGCTGCTCAACCAAACCGCCCATGGTCATCACCTGGGTGCGAATGTGCTCAAGCTCAGCGTTGAACTGCCCGGAAATGTGTTTGTTCAGATTCAGATTGTCCATGATGCTTCCTGTAATCAACCATAGCGACCGGTAATGTAGTCTTCGGTCTGTTTCTGTTTGGGCGCGGTAAACAGGGTATCTGTATCGCTAAATTCGATCAGTTCGCCCAAGTACATAAATGCCGTATGATCCGAACAGCGTGCCGCCTGTTGCATGTTGTGGGTGACGATCACCACGGTATAATCTTTCTTCAATTCGGAAATCAGTTCTTCGATACGGCCCGTAGAGATAGGGTCCAGCGCCGAACAAGGTTCATCAAGCAGCAATACATCAGGACGGATAGCGATACCGCGCGCAATGCACAAACGCTGCTGCTGACCACCCGAGAGACTGTATCCGCTCTGGTGCAGCTTATCTTTGGTTTCCTGCCACAATGCGGCTTTGGTCAATGCCCACTGCACGCGCTCATCCATATCGGCACGGGAAAGTTTTTCGAACAAACGCACACCGAAGGCAATATTGTCATAAATCGACATCGGGAACGGGGTTGGCTTCTGGAACACCATGCCCACCTTGGCACGCAGCAACGCCACATCCTGCTTGTCAGTAAGAATGTTGTTACCATCCAGCAAAATATCCCCTTCCGCGCGCTGTTCCGGATACAGTTGATACATTTTATTCAGCGTGCGCAACAGTGTTGATTTGCCGCAGCCAGACGGGCCGATAAACGCGGTCACCTGATTGGTGGCAATATCCAGCGTAATGTCTTTCAGCGCATGGAATTTTCCATAATAGAAATTCAAATTGCGCACCTGGATTTTGTAGTTGGATGTCTCGGTAGCCATACTCATTAAGACTTCTCTCTTTTAACTGGTGTGTCGTCCAACACACCGTTGAATCCATTAATGTTTCTTTTTCGCGAACAAAATACGCGCGACAATGTTCAGCAGCAGCACGCACAGCGTAATCAGTAGCACCCCCGCCCAGGCCAGCTGTTGCCACTCGACAAACGGGCTCATGGCAAACTTAAAGATAGTTACGGGCAGGTTAGCAATCGGATGCATCATGTCGGTGTTCCAGAACTGGTTGGACAGCGACGTAAACAGCAACGGTGAGGTTTCCCCGGCGATGCGGGCGATTGCCAGCAGTACGCCAGTGATAATGCCGGAGACAGAGGCTTTCAATGTGATGGCCGAAATCATTTTCCACTTCGGCGTTCCCAGCGCATAAGCCGCTTCACGCAGGCTATCGGGAACCAGTTTCAGCATGTTCTCTGTGGTACGAATCACGATAGGCACCTGCAATAGCGCCAGCGCAATCACCCCCGCCCACCCCGAGAAGTGCTGCATCTTTGTCACGACAATCGAGTAGACAAACAAGCCAACCACAATCGAAGGTGCTGACAATAAGATATCGTTAATAAAGCGAATCACTTCGGCAACAATGGATTTGCGACCATATTCCGCCAGGTAGATACCCGCCATAATGCCGAGCGGTGTACCAAAGACCGTGGCCCAGAAAATCAGCAATCCACTGCCGACAATGGCGTTGGCAAGCCCACCACCTGCGGTATTGGGCGGCGGCGTCATTTCGGTAAACAGCGCCAGCGACATGCCGTCGATCCCTCTCACTACGGTAAAGAACAGGATCCACACCAGCCAGAACAGGCCAAATGCCATGGTTGTCATGGAGAGGCATAGCGCAATGCGGTTCTTCTGGCGACGCCAGGCCTGCATTTTCTGCCGGGTACGCGCCAGTGTGGCTTCTTGTTCCATTCCTAACGCCGCCATTAGCGTGCCCCCTCATTTTTTGCCAAACGCATAATCATCAACTTAGACAACGCCAGCACGATAAAGGTGATCACAAACAGGATAAGACCCAGCTGCATCAATGCCGCCGTATGCAGGCCAGATTCCGCTTCGGCAAACTCGTTCGCCAGCGCGGAAGTGATACTGTTGCCGGGCATAAACAGCGACAGGCTGTCCAACTGGTAGGTGTTACCGACAACAAAGGTCACCGCCATGGTTTCACCCAGTGCACGCCCCAGCCCCAGCATGACGCCGCCAATCACCCCGTTTTTGGTGTATGGCAATACGATGCGCCAAATCACTTCCCAGGTGGTACAACCAATACCGTAGGCTGACTCTTTCATCATTACCGGTGTTTGCTCAAACACGTCGCGCATTACGGCAGCAATATAAGGAATGATCATGATGGCCAGAATCACACCGGCGGCCAGAATACCGATACCAAACGCAGGACCAGAGAACAGTGTGCCCAAAATAGGAATGCCGGACAGGATACTCCCGACCGGTTGCTGGAAGTATTTGGCAAACAACGGTGCGAAAATAAACAGACCCCACATGCCGTAAACGATACTTGGAATGGCGGCCAATAATTCGATGGCAACGCCCAGCGGGCGTTTCAGCCAGTTCGGCGCTAACTCCGTCAGGAACAGAGCGATACCGAAGCTGATAGGAATAGCAATGATCAGGGCAATCAGCGAGGTCACGACGGTACCGTAAATCGGCACCAGCGCACCAAACTGCCCGGCAGGCGCGTCCCACTCTTTAGTCCACAGAAACGCAAAGCCAAACTTCTCAATGCTCGGCCAGGATGCCACGATCAGCGATACGATGATGCCGCCCAGCAGCAGCAGCGTCAGCAGCGCGGAGAATCTCACCAGTGCGCTAAAGATGACGTCGCCCAGCTTTCCGGGGGCTTTCATGGTTGGCTTATACTCAGCCATAGGGCTCTCTTCTTCAGTGTTAATCATTTGACAGGCAAAGGCGGACGGGCTTCCCGCCCATCCGCCATAACTTATGTCAGTGCCTTGTTAACCGCACAAGGGCTTGCATAGCGTTTCAATGCTTATTTAAACAGCGCGTTACCGCTGCTGTCTTTTACACTGGTTTTCCATGCGGCACGAATCTGCTCAACCACTTCGGTTGGCAGCGTAGCGTAATCCAGCGCTACCGCTTGCTCACCGCCTTTCTTGAACGCCCAGTCAAAGAACTTCAGCACTTCAGCGCCCTGCTCTGGTTTTTCTTGTTTCTGGTGAACCAGAATGAAGGTGGTAGACGTGATTGGCCATGCATCAGCGCCGTGCTGGTTGGTCAGGTCCTGAGCAAAAGATTTGCTCCAGTCGATGCCTTTGGCCGCATTACTGAATGATTGGCCGGTCGGTTGAACGGCCTTGCCATCGGCAGAAATCAGCTTGGTGTAAGCCAGGTTATTCTGCTTGGCATAAGCGTATTCAACATAACCGATTGAGCCTGGCAGACGCTGAACGAACGCGGCAATACCGTCGTTACCTTTACCGCCCAGACCGGTCGGCCAGTTAACCGTAGAACCAGCACCAATTTTCTCTTTCCATTCAGCGTTCACTTTCGCCAGATAGCTGGTGAACACGAAAGAGGTACCGGAACCGTCAGCGCGACGAACGACGGCGATATCCTGATCCGGCAGTTTAACGCCCGGATTCAGTTTAGTGATGGCCGCATCATTCCATTTTTTGATTTTACCCAGGTAGATATCACCTAGCGTTTTACCATCCAGCGTCAGTTCGCCAGATTTAATGCCCGGGACGTTTACCGCCAATACCACACCACCGATTACGGTAGGGAACTGGAACAGGCCATCTTCAGCCAGCTTCTCATCAGTCAGTGGTGCATCAGATGCACCGAAATCAACGGTTTTTGCTTGAATCTGCTTAACGCCGCCAGAAGAACCAATACCTTGATAGTTAACTTTATTGCCCGTTTCTTTCTGGTAAGAGTCTGCCCACTTGGCGTAGACCGGCGCTGGGAACGTAGCACCTGCACCGGTAAGGTTAACGGCAGCTGAGGCGTTGACCGCCGTCAGGGAAAAGGTTGCCATAACAAGACCGGCAATCGTGGTACGCATCAGTTTCATAATCCCTCCTGTGGGATTTTTTAAAGGTGTCGACCCAGATTCTTTATTGATCAGAGTGTAGTTCGCAGGAGGAAAAATAGGACAATTACATGACAGTAAAATGTATTGAATGTGACAGTTTTATGACATGCAAAAAATGTTCACGATCAATTGCATTAAACGCGGCATTTTACCTGAACACGCGCGGCGTTGATTCAGGCCATAGCGCGTAACCAGGCCAATAGATCTGTATGAAAAGTATCAGGAAATAACGGGGAAGGCGACAGCAGGCAGTAACAGGAGCCCTCCTCAACGAACCCCAATGGCGCAGCCAGAACGCCACTGGCAATATCATCTCTGACTAATTGCCATGGACCAATGGCAACCCCAAAACCGGCAACAGCAGCCTGTAAACTGAAATAAAAGTGCTCGAAGGTTTGTCCATTATTGTCATGAAATGGGTATTTTGTGACCGAACTCCACGTTTGCCAAGCGCTTAAGCGCGTGCGGCTGTGTAAGCGCGGCGCAGTGGTGTGCAATGACATCCCGTTTTCAGCGGGAGAAAACCAATCAACCACGTTATCAGGCCGGCACACAGGCCCGACTTTTTCACTGAACAGGTATTCTGCATGGTAACCGTCGGGTAACGGGAAATCATCGTGCCTAATGGCCAAATCAATGCCTGTGTTAAATGAAAATGCGCCTCCGCCCGCAACCAGATGAATATCCCGATCCGGATGTTTTGCCTGAAACGCTGGCCAACGAGGAATGAGCCAACGCATCAGCAATGTCGGTTCACATGACACTACCCAGCGCCGCTGCTGGCGCGAGCTGGCACGGAGTTCATTGGTGGCGCGCTGCATGACCGTCAGCCCTTCATTCACCGCCTGCGCCAGCGTGCGGCCTGCTTGCGTCAGAAAAACACGGCGACTGCGCCGTTCAAACAGCGCAACCCCTAAATCATCCTCCAGCATACGCACCGCACGACTAATTGCACCGTGCGTGAGATGTAACGCTTCGGCGGCACGCGTGAAGTTCTCAAACCGTGCTGCGGCCTCAAAACAGCGCAAGGCTATCAATGAAGGAAGGCGGGTTTTATTGACGTCTGATGGTGAGTTTAAATCACCATTATTGTCAGAAATCATCGTTAGTTATCCCTATCTTGTTTACATAGCATATTGATATCTAATTTGATATTAAAAAGGTTATGTATGGTCGAGTATTTCGCTGTATTCACAATAACACTGTTTGCCGTTATTAGCCCCGGGCCTGATTTTGCCATGGTGACACGCAATAGCCTGATGCTGTCGCGCCGTGCGGGAATCCTAACGGCTGTCGGGATCGGTGGCGGCATTCTGGTCCATGTGAGCTATACCCTGATAGGCATCGGGTTGATCATTCAGCAATCACTGTGGCTGTTCAACATGATCAAACTGATTGGTGCGGCATACCTCATTTGGCTTGGACTGAAAATGTTACGAGCCAAACCCCTCAGCGCCCAGCTCGATACCGGTATCGCCTCCGTCTCTGATTGGATAGCGCTACGCACCGGTTTTCTCAGTAATGCGTTAAATCCCAAAGCAACGGTATTCATCGTCAGCCTGTTTATGCAGGTAGTAAGCCCACAGACGCCGTTGGCGGTGCAAATCGGCTACGGTATTTTTATCTCGGTAGCGCACATCTCATGGTTTTGTCTGGTCGCCCTGTTTTTCTCTTCCGGCGCAATCCGTGAGCGACTGTTCGACGTGCGTCATTGGATCGACAGAACCTTTGGTGGCGTCTTGCTGGGGTTAGGCGTGTTGTTGGCTTTGGCGCGGCGTTGAACGGTTATCACATAAAAAAATCTGCCCCTATAGGGCAGGTCCAGTTATGCAGCTCAGTATAGCGGCAGTTACTCCACCGTCACCGATTTCGCCAGGTTACGCGGTTGGTCAACGTCGGTGCCTTTAATCAGCGCCACGTGATAGGAGAGCAACTGCAACGGCACGGTGTAAAAGATTGGGGCAATAACGTCTTCCACATGCGGCAGCGGAATGATGCGCATGTTTTCGCTGCTGGTAAAGTCCGCTTCTTCGTCGGCAAACACATACAGCTCGCCGCCGCGTGCGCGCACTTCTTCGATGTTGGATTTCAATTTTTCCAACAGCTCATTGTTGGGCGCAACCACCACAACAGGCATATCCGTATCAATCAACGCCAGCGGGCCGTGCTTCAACTCACCCGCCGCGTAGGCTTCTGCATGGATGTAAGAGATCTCTTTAAGCTTCAGCGCCCCTTCCATTGCGATAGGGTACTGATCGCCGCGTCCCAGAAACAACGCATGGTGCTTATCAGAGAAACCTTCCGCCAGAGACTCAATCAGCTTGTCCTGTGACAGCATCTGCTCAATACGCGCAGGCAGCGCTTGCATACCGTGGACAATATCGTGCTCAATCTGGGCATCCATACCGCGCAGACGGCCAATACGCGCCACCAGCATCAACAACACCGTTAACTGGGTGGTAAACGCCTTGGTGGACGCCACGCCAATTTCTGTACCCGCTTTGGTCATCAGCGCCAAATCGGATTCACGAACCAGCGATGATCCTGCCACGTTACAAATCGCCAGCGATCCCAGATACCCCAGCTCTTTGGACAAGCGCAACGCTGCCAACGTATCCGCCGTTTCACCGGACTGAGAGAGGGTGATGATCAGGCTATTGGCGCGCACCGCCGGTTTGCGATAGCGGAATTCAGAGGCGATTTCCACATCACAGGGCACACCCGCCAGTGCTTCAAACCAATAACGCGATACCATGCCTGAGTTGTAGGACGTACCGCAGGCAATAATCTGAATATGCTGCACGTTAGCCAGCAGTTCATCCGCTTTTGGACCCAGTTCAGACAGATTCACTTCACCGTGGCTAAAACGCCCTTCCAGGGTGTTTTTGATCGCCAACGGCTGTTCGTAAATCTCTTTCTGCATGTAGTGGCGGTAAGCACCTTTGTCACCCGCGTCATAATTGACTTTGGATTCAATCTCTTCGCGTTCAACCAGTTCACCAGCGCGGTTGAAAATGCGCACAGTGCGGCGCGTCACTTCAGCCACGTCGCCTTCTTCCAGGAACATAAAGCGGCGGGTCACTGGCAACAGAGCCAGTTGGTCAGACGCAAGGAAGTTTTCACCGACACCACGGCCAATCACCAGCGGGCTCCCAGAACGCGCAGCCACCAGCACGCTCGGATCGCGACTGTCCATCACTACCATGCCGTAAGCGCCACGCAGTTGAGGGATAACGCGTTTTACCACGTCAACCAGCGCGCCGCCGGTTTGTTGCTGTTCCCAGTGCACCAGGTGCGCAACCACTTCGGTATCGGTTTCGGAAACAAAGCGATAGCCACGCCCGATCAGCGTTTCACGCAGCGGTTCGTGGTTTTCGATAATGCCGTTGTGAACGATGATAATAGGGCCGGAAACGTGCGGGTGCGCATTCTCTTCTGACGGCTCACCGTGCGTTGCCCAACGGGTGTGAGCAATGCCCGTACCGCCCGCCAGAGGATGCTCTTCCACCGCTTGCGCCAGCATCTGTACCTTACCCAAGCGACGTACGCGGGCAACGTGCCCCTCAGCGTCGACCACCGCCAGCCCCGCAGAGTCATAACCACGGTACTCAAGGCGGCGAAGCCCTTCTAACAGAATTTCAGAAATATCGCGTTGCGCAACTGCGCCTACAATTCCACACATGGATGTGTATTCCTATACGCGTGACATATTGTGTCACTTTCGACGTCTTAGACCTGATCGTGCCGGTTTTTCCGGCGTCCCCGAGCCTTGTAGAGAGTGGGGGATTATTATGTTTTGCGGAGTGCTTTAGCCTAAAACACTGTGCAAAACCGCCTCCACAAAGGGGAGGCGATATCACTTATTTTTTCTTAACGGGCCGCGCCCAACCTGAAATATGACGCTGTTTTACCCGGCTTATCACCAGCGCATTCTCTTCCACATCGCGCGTTACCGTAGTGCCAGCACCGATGGTTACGCCACTGGCTACGGTCACAGGGGCCACCAGTTGACTGTCAGAACCGACAAACACCCGATCGCCAATCACGGTTTTGTGCTTGTTGGCACCGTCATAATTACAGGTGATGGTGCCTGCACCAATATTCACATCATCACCAATTTCCGCATCGCCAAGATAGGTCAAATGGCCTGCTTTGGAACCTTTGCCCAAACGCGCCTTTTTCAACTCAACAAAATTGCCAACGTGTGCACCCTGTGCCAGTTCGGCCCCCGGTCGCAGGCGCGCAAAGGGCCCTACCGTACACTCAGCGTCCAAAACCGCATTTTCTAACACGGTGTACGGGCTGAGGACACAGTCATCACCGATCACGCTGTCTTTGATGATACAGCCCGCACCAATCTCAACCCGATTCCCTAATGAGACCTGGCCTTCAATGATCACATTAGCATCAATACTCACATCACGTCCGTGGATTAATGTCCCACGCAGATCAAAACGAGAGGGATCGAATAACATGACGCCCGCCAGCAGCAACTTATTGGCCTGTTCCCGCTGATAGACACGTTCCAGCGTTGCCAGTTGCAGACGGTTATTAACGCCTTCCACTTCGCTCAGATTATCAGGATGTACAGCTTCAACACGGCGGCCTTCTGAAGCAGCCATAGCGATAATGTCAGTGATGTAATACTCGCCTTGCGCGTTGTTATTGTTTAACTGGCTCAGCCAACGTTTCAGATCCTGACCGTTTGCTGCCAGAATGCCGGTGTTGATTTCGTTAATCTGACGCTGCTGTTCCGTCGCGTCCTTGTGCTCAACAATCCCGACCACAGACCCGTTATCATCGCGCACAATGCGTCCATAACCGGTGGGGCCGTCCAGTTTCACCGTCAGAAGCGCAATGCCGCCCTGTGGCTTATCCGTCAGCAAGCGCGCCAGCGTGGCGGGTGATATCAAAGGAACATCACCGTACAGCATCAGAATATCTTCATCATCAGCAAAAAACGGCGCCGCCTGCTGCATGGCATGCCCGGTACCGAGTTGCTCCGCTTGCAGAACCCAATTCAAATCAGGGTTGGTTAACCTGTCTTTCAGTAAATCGCCACCGTGTCCGTAGACCAAATGCACCTGTTTGGCACCCGTTTCCATAGCCGCATCAATCACATGCTGAACCATCGGCTTACCAGCGAGCGGATGAAGTACTTTTGGTAGCTCGGAAAACATACGTGTTCCTTTGCCAGCGGCAAGGATAACCACGCTCATGACACTGTTAGACATGCACCACCCTGATGAAACGAATTGATAACCCACGGATCCAATTGGATGAAAGTAAACCCGTTATCGCTGCGGATTACTACATATTTTTCAAAGAAAAATACCACAATGCCGCGCGAGGCAAGGAAAAAGAAAGTGTACCCAAGTCTAAACCTTACTGGTGGTTTTTTTAATTCATCTTTTCCGAAAAAATGGCTAAAACGCGACGGCGGATAGTGAATTCCGGTTTCAGGAAAAACAGACTTTTGTTTTATATGTTTCCATTTGTGACAAACACAAAAGAAACAGCGTTTCATTTTTGTCATCATAACCCCACAACTCAATAAACAATACCCAAGGGGATACAATGAAACTCAGTGCTTTACGGCTTGCCACGGTAGCCCTGGTGCCGTCCTTTCTGTTCCTTAGCATGACTGCACACGCAACTGAACAACCTGCTCCGGTATGGCACAGCATCGCCTTCGGCCAATCGACCGACGTTAACTTCTCCTCCAACGTTCTGCCGGAAAAAATTGGCGTTAACGATGTCACCATCAACGGCAAAAAACTGACGGTTGACGATAAGGCCGACCTCTCAGCGCCGATCACCATCGAGAGTCGCGGCGGTAAAATCGCCAATACCCACGATGGGCTAACCTTCTTCTACACTACGCTGTCTGCCAATGTGAACTTTACCTTGCAAGCCACCGTGACCGTCGATCAGTTTGGCCCCGAAAATGGCGCTAAACCGGCCGCACAGGAAGGGGCTGGGATTCTGGTGCGCGACATTATTGGGGTACCGCGTCAAAATCCGTTGAAGGAAGGCTATGAGGAGTTCCCAGCTGCTTCCAACATGGTGATGAATGCCATCATGACACAGGATAAGAAATCCCATACGGAAGTCCGATTGCAAGCCATTGTGCGTAACGGTGTGCTGCAACCGTGGGGTAACGCGGGTGCCAAGATCACCAAGACCAATATTCAGGAAAAAAGGTAGAGTCCACGGACGTGGTGTAAATTCGGCAGGAGATGG
>SMLE01000235.1_pt1 | contig 17974 bp, 16 predicted proteins | sample 2451431 | NCBI scaffold set ML178787.1 | reverse complement strand
GATTATTAATAATTTTTACGTTTATTAAAATGGTTTATCGAAGGGCATACCATTCCTTATGTTTCAGGGAGTTTGCCATTGCGCCCCAAATATCGGACAGCACATTGACCGTAATTACCATTGCTCCGACAACCATAACCCCGGCGGAGATAGCGGAGTAATCTTGCTGGCGAATCGCATCCACCAACCAGCGCCCTAAACCGGGCCAACTGAACACCACTTCGGTAATGATCGCCAGCGTCAGCATGGTGGAAAACTGAAGCCCCAGTTGCGGTGCGATCGGTGGCAGTGCATTACGCAGCACATGGCGGCGAATGATGGTCAGTCGCGACAGGCCTCGGGTGGCGGCAGCTTTGACATAATTTTTACTGAACACGTCCGTCGTGCTAATGCGCATCAGGCGGATAACTTCCATCGTGGGACCGACGGCCAGCACAATGATAGGCAAAATCAGATGGCGCACAGAGCTGAACAGCATTTCATCGCGATAAGGGGAATCGGATAACCAGGCGTCAATGAGTGCAAATCCGGTCACAGGTTCTACCTGATAAAGCAGATCGAAACGACCTGAAACTGGTAACCAGCCGAGTTGCAGCGAAAACAGCAGCGTGAGCAATAGCGCCAGCCAAAATACCGGAATAGAAAAGCCCACCAACGCGATGGCGCTGATGATGATGTCAGGCGTTTTATTGCGCATCACGCCCGCTGTCACACCGAGCGGGATACCCACTAACAAAGAGAGTGTGAATGCCAATACGCACAGTTCAATGGTGGCGGGAAGCACTTCCTTCAATTGCAGACTGATCGATTCGCCGTTAATCGATGAAATGCCCAGATCGCCGCGCATCAGGCTGCGCATAAAGAAACCGTAGGCGTCAAACAGCGTCGCGCCGCCCAGCGGGGCGTTGGGGGTGTAATAGCAGAGGCTGAATCCGACCAGCGTTAGCAGCAGCAGGGTTATCAGCAGCAACAACAGGCGACGCAGCGTAAAAATGATCATGGCTGTTCTCCCTCTTTACCCACCTGTGGTGGCGCTTCCGGCGTCGGGGTCTCACCAAACTCGCGATATACCTCGGCGAAAGAGGCATTGCCAAACGGGCTTAATATCAGCCCTTTCATGTCATAGCGGTATGCCAGCATTCGCAGCGAAGAGGGCAACGGTAGCACCGGTAACTGCTGTGCCAGTATCTGCTGGGCTTGCTGGTAGTACTCAATGCGTTTGGCTAACTGCTGTGAGGTGAGGGCGCTTTGCAGCACACTGTCGAACGTAGGATCGCACCAATGCGTATAATTGGTTTGCGAGTGAATCGCGGCGCAACTGAGCAGCGGGCGGAAAAAACTGTCAGGATCGTTACTGTCGGTGGTCCAGCCGGAGAGCGTCAGGTCATGGCTCATCTCCATCAGGCGCGCCTCCTGAAAACGGCCTTCTACGGGGACAATGGTCACTTTCACACCCACCTGTGCCAAATCCGCCTGAATCAGCTCCGCAGTCTTTAACGGGCTGGGATTATAGGATTGCGATGCAACCGGCACCCACAGCTTGAGGTTAAGGTCAGTTGCCCCCAGGGTTGTCAGCAAGTGGCGGGCTTCTTCCGGATTGTATTCGGTAATGCGTGATTCGCTGTCATAAGCCCAGGAAGCGCGGGGCAGCAGAGACGCCGCTGTTTCTGCCGTGCCGTAATAGATGGACTGCATCAACCGGTCATTGTTGATTGCCAGCGCAATGGCGCGGCGAATACGCATGTCGTCCAACGGCGGTTTACGCACATTGAAGGCGAGATACGCGATGTTCATCCCCGGACGCAGCGAGAGTCGTAGCCGCGGATCGTTGCGCAAAATAGGCAACTGGTTGGCGGCAGGATAAGCCAGCACGTCACACTCGCCGGTGAGCAATTTAGAGAGGCGACCGGTGCCTCCGACGCCCAAATCGACGACCACCTGCTGCATTCGCGGTTTTCCACGCCAGTAGCGATCGTTGCGCATCAAGCGCAGATACTGACCGCTGCGATACGCTTCCAGTCGATAAGGACCGGTACCGACCGGCTCACGATCTAACAGTTCCTTTCTGTCCTGTTTGATCAGCTGCTGACCATACTCGGCAGAAAGCACCGGTGCATAGTGGGTCGCCAGATGCCATAAAAAAGAGGCATCCGGACTGTTAAGGCGGATTTCCAGCGCATAGTCGCCCAGCTTGAGGATGCTTTGCACCACATCGGCAAACTGCAAACTGGTGAAATAGGGGTATTCACCGCCGTTAACGTCATGATACGGGTGGTTTTTATCCAGCATCCGTTGCAGGCTGAAAATCACATCATCGGCGTTTAACGGGCGAGTAGGCGTAAACCAGTCGGTGGTTTGAAACGGCACATCGTGGCGCAGGTATAAACGGTAGGTGGCACCGTTATCCAGCACTTCCCAGCGTTGCGCCAGTTCTGGCATCAAACGGTAGGTGTATGGGTCCACATCCAGCAGTCGGTCGTAAAGCTGTGCTGCCAGCGTATCGATGATCACGCCGCTGCGCGCCATTTGCGGGTTGAAGGTATTGACCACGCCGTTGACGCAGTACACGAAACCGCTGTGGCGGATATCTTCCCGCTGCGCCTGTGCGGGGTCTGCGGCGAACGCAGACCCTATCAGGCAGGCGGAGTACAGCGCGCCTATTTTTATCAGGCAGGAGGTGTATCCAGACATACGATGCGCTTTAGTTGGCTGAAAATCAGAGTTGTCATGATAAGAGTGTACCGCACTCTGCTAAAGCTCCCCACTCCGTAGATGCTCACCTGCTGTATTTTCCGCCAAATTTGGAAAAATGCAGCGCTGAACCGGGTATCAGACGTCTACCTCGCTGAGGATAGAGTGCTACCTCACGAAATGGTAACTTTTGTTATTTTTTCACTAAGGAATTAACACCAACTGCCGTTATACAAAAGATAACTCTGAATGGGCCACGAGAATGCAAGAAAACAGGGAGAAATGCGTGTGAGTGTAATTTCAGCCTATCCGTCAGCTTTACCATCAACGGCAACCTACAATGCTACGAATAAGGTGTCTGAATCTGATGCCGTCTTAGTCGGACGACAAAAGTCGATCGAAGCGTTAGCCTCGGTAGACTTGACCCTATCGCCTGAAGCATTAGCGCGTCTGAAGCAGGATTTTGCAAATGCGACGCCTGCGAGCCAAGAAGAGCTGGAAGCGGCAAAGAAACTGATGTTGGAGATGAGGAATACTTATCTTGATGAATTGGAGCGCAGAGCGCCAGGGGTGACGCATCCGCTATACAGCACCGTGGGCTCTGACGTGTCATTGACTGATTTTCGCGCTTTTTTTGCTCTGGCACCAAATGCAACGCGTGAATCGACTCGAGTATTAGCGGATGCCCTTTATGACGCTGTGACCATTCCGCTCGAGAGTTCGGCAGACAGCACTCAGGCCGCAGGTATTGCGTTGATGCGGGAGAAGCTGGATTTCATCAACAGCAACTACATACCTGAATAGCATCAGGCGCAGGTCCGTGCCGATATTGATCACTATATGGAACGGCAACTGACAGCGCGCGATAAAAGCATGAAGCGAATGCTGGATAATGAATTAGATTATGCCAAGTTCTTGAAAGATTAGCCTCGTATAGAAGAAGCGCAGGAGAACGTCAGCGCCTATGCTCAGGGTAATTACCGTGCTCAGATAGAAATCGCGCAAGTGATGGCAATAAGTGAAAGCACAGAGGATACACCGGTCATGACGGATAAGCTGACCCAGTGGTATTCGCAGATAGCTTATCGTGATGCAGAGCAAGACGAACAGTTTGACACGCTGATCTCCAGTTGGCAGCAGTTCGTCGAAAATTATCAAAAATAGAGAAGAACCCTACCGTTACTACGGAAATGAGAAAAATTCTCAACAAAGTGCTTTACAAATGATACTGATAACTATTATCATTCATTTCGCACTCCAGAAGGCTTCTCGTAAGCGCGGAAGGGGAGCACGACATTGCTCACATTGCTTCCAGTATTATTTTAGCCAGCGTTTGCTGGCTTTTTTTTATCTGCAATTTATCCCTCACCGCTGGTGATATCGTATTTTTTCAACAGCCCACGCAGTTGGTGGTAGGTCAATCCCAACAGCGTTGCGGCCTTACGTTGGTTAAAACGCGCTTGAGATAATGCCTTCTCAATGAGGGCTTTTTCTTGTGTCTGCTGCCATTCACGCAGCGCCAGTGGTAAACGCGGTAGGGTAGCAGCAACGCAAACTGGAGTAACCGGTGTTTCAGCGGTGCGTTGAAATGGGTTAATAATAATGGCATCCAAGGGTTCTCCCGCCGCGCCATGGCGATAAACCGAGCGTTCAGCCACGTTTTTTAGCTCCCGAACATTGCCGGGCCAGGCATAATTTAACAAGGTATCACGGGCGCGCGCAGAAAATCCGGTAAACAGAGGGAGTTTCAATTCCCGGCACATCTGAATGGCGAAGTGCTCCGCCAATAACATGATGTCCTGCTGGCGTTCGCGCAGCGGGGGCAGTTGCACCACATCGAAAGCAAGTCTGTCGAGCAGATCGGCGCGAAACTTACCCGCCGTAGCGAGTGCGGGCAGATCTTCATTGGTGGCACACACCAGACGTACATCAACCTGAAGCGGTTGGCTGCCTCCCACGCGCTCCAAAACGCCATATTCGATGACGCGCAGCAATTTCTCCTGTACCAGCATTGGCGCTGTTGCTAGCTCATCGAGGAACAGCGTGCCGCCATCTGCACGCTCAAAACGCCCCAGATGACGGCGTTGCGCGCCGGTGAAGGCCCCGGCTTCATAGCCGAACAACTCTGAATCCAGCAGATTTTCATTAAGCGCCGCACAGTTCAGAGAAATAAACGGGCCTTGCCAACGTGGCGACAGGTAGTGAAGGCGGCTGGCAATCAATTCCTTACCGGTACCGCGTTCGCCTAACACCAGCACCGGTTTGGTAAGCTGCGCCAATTGTGAAACTTGCTCCAGCATTTCAACAAAGCTGTTGGCTTCACCCAGCAGATTCTCCTGACCTTTTTCCATCAGATACCACCTTTTATTGCGGTTAATTTTGCTAACTATTGGCGTATTTAACTAATTTATCCGACGGTGGTGATTTGTCAAAAAAAATAATAATCAATAATTTCAGTTAGATAAATTTATCTCTATGTTGGCATGCATCTTGTAATAGCAAGGGGGAACGCTAAGGTTGGTCGGCATCAAGCATGACGAATCAACATCACCACCCAGTGCATGCGCACTGTGATATGACCAAGAGGACACTGTAATGGGTATTTTTTCTCGTTTTGCCGATATCGTGAATGCGAACATCAATTCGTTACTGGACAAAGCGGAAGATCCGCAAAAGCTGGTGCGCTTGATGATCCAGGAAATGGAAGACACACTGGTAGAAGTACGCTCCACCTCGGCGCGGGCGCTGGCGGAGAAAAAACAGATTGCGCGTCGTGTCGAGCAGGCTGAATCCCAACAGGGACAATGGCAGGAAAAAGCCGAACTGGCGTTGCGTAAAGACAAAGACGATCTGGCGCGTGCGGCACTGCTTGAAAAACAGAAACTGGCTGACGTGATTGCGGTGCTGACCCGTGAAGCGGAAAATGTGGACGAAACGCTGACGCGCATGAAACGCGAAATTGGTGAGTTGGAAAACAAACTCACGGAAACCCGTGCCCGCCAGCAGGCGCTTTCGCTGCGCCATCAGGCAGCTTCTTCCTCTCGCGATGTGCGCCGTCAACTCGATAGCGGTAAACTGGATGAAGCGATGGCCCGTTTCGAACAGTTCGAACGCCGCATCGATTCGATGGAGGCGGAAGCAGAGAGCGCTGGTTTCGGTAAGCAGAAATCGCTGGATCAGCAATTTGCCGAGTTGCAGGCTGATGATGAAATCAGCGCTCAGTTGGCTGCGTTAAAAGCAAAAATCAAACCGGAAGCCTGATGGCGGCCAGCCTGTTGGGCCGCTCGCACCACACTAACACGCCTATCAAGGAGATATAATGAGCGCTTTGTTTCTTGCCATCCCATTGACGATTTTCATGTTGTTCGTGGCCCCGATATGGCTTTGGCTGCACTACAGTCAGCGCAAGCAACGTGATGCGGCGCAAGGGGAGGCATCCTGGGGGCAAAGCGATCTCCAGCGTTTGACAACGCTGTCTCAAGAAGCGAAACAGATGCGCGAGCGGATCCAGGCATTGGAAGAGATTCTGGATGCAGAACATCCCCACTGGAGGCAATAATGATAAAAGGAAAATTGAACGCGATGATCAATTCGCACGGCCGCAAGCTGTACCGGTTACCGCAAGAGGGTATGATCAAAGGCGTGTGCGCCGGGCTGGCGCGCTATCTGGATGTGCCGGTAAAACTGCTGCGTATCATTGTGGTGCTGTCGCTGTTCTTTGGCCTGTTTTTCTTTACGCTGGTGGCGTATATCGTGCTGACCTTTGTCCTCGACCCGGCACCGGCGGGCTCTTATGAGCACGATGATGATGTCGTGCGCCCAAGTCAAACACTGAGCGAGGCAGATGCGGTATTGCGTGACAGTGAAGCGCGTTTGCGTGACATGGAGCGCTATGTCACCTCGGAGACCTTTGCGGTACAAAGCCGTTTTCGTCAACTGTGATGTCATCTACTGGCGTATGAATCATGAGGTATAGAACAAGGAGTGACGGATTGCCCCTAAAGCAACCTTTGCATCATTTACAGCATGAATTTGGAGCCCTGGTTAATCGCGGTGTTGATCGCCAACTGCGGTTAGCCGTTACCGGGCTGAGCCGCAGCGGTAAGACCGCATTTATCACCGGTTTTGTCAATCAACTGCTCAGCGTGCATAACGGCGCGCAGTTGCCACTTTTTTCCGCGGTGCGGGAAGGGCGATTGCTTGGCGCAAAACGGGTTCCTCAGCGAAATCTGGCGGTACCGCGCTTCGCTTATGACGAAGGCATGATGTCGCTGTTTGGCGATCCGCCGCAGTGGCCGACGCCGACACGCGGCGTCAGTGAAATCTGTCTGGCGCTGCGTTACCGCTCCAACGATTCGCTGCTGCGCCACTTTAAGGATACCTCGACGCTCTATCTGGAGATTGTCGATTATCCCGGTGAATGGCTGCTGGATCTGCCATTGCTGGAGCAAAATTACCTCGCCTGGTCGCGGCAAATGCTCGGCTTGCTGCAAGGTGAGCGCGCCCTGTGGGCCAAGCCGTGGTTAGCGTTGTATGATAAGCTCGATCCGCTGGCCCCCGCTGATGAAAATCTTCTGGCGGAGATTGCGCAGCGCTACACCGATTACCTGCTGCGCTGCAAGCAGGAGGGGCTGCATTTTATTCAGCCGGGGCGCTTTGTGCTGCCGGGTGAATTGGCTGGTGCGCCGGTTCTGCAATTTTTCCCGTGGCCGCAGGCGCAACAACTGGGAGACGTCGCGCTGGCGCAGGCGGATGAAAAAAGCACGCTCGGCATGCTGCGCCGTCGCTATGACTATTATTGTCAAACCGTAGTCAAAGGTTTTTATAAACACTACTTTTCACGTTTCGACCGCCAGATTGTGCTGGTGGATTGCTTGCAACCGCTCAACCGTGGGCTACACGCTTTTACTGATATGCGTCTGGCGCTCACGCAATTGATGCAAAGTTTCCATTATGGCAAACGCACCTTGTTGCGCCGTTTATTTTCGCCGTGCATCGATAAACTGATGTTTGCAGCCAGTAAAGCGGACCATATCACGGCGGATCAGCATGCGAATCTGGTGTCGCTATTGCAGCAACTGGTACAGGAAGCCTGGCAGAATGCGGCGTTTGAGGGCATCACCATGGATTGCGCGGGTATTGCGTCCGTGCAGTCAACCCAAAGTGGTATCGTGGAATATCACGGGCAGAACCTGCCCGCGTTGCGCGGACATCGTCTTGGCGACGGTGAACCGCTGACGCTTTATCCCGGTGAAGTGCCCGCGCGTTTGCCCGGTGCCGCCTTTTGGCAGCAACAGGGCTTCCATTTTGAAGATTTTCGACCTCAAGCTATGAACGTTGATACGCCGTTGCCGCACATTCGGCTGGACAGCGTCATGGAATTTTTATTGGGGGATAAATTGCGATGAGTGAACCGCTAAAGCCACGTATCACCTTTGATGATGAGCCTCCCTCGGCAACCGCACCCACGTTACGCAGTACCGTCGCCTTTGATGATGATGCGTCGCGCCACTTCTCCCCAACGGTCCCCGAAGCAGAATTGAGCAGCGAGGGTGAGGCGGAAGCCGCCGTTGAAGCGGCATTGCGACCACGCCGCAGCCTATGGCGCAAGCTGGTGATAGCAGGTATCACCTTATTCGGTGCCAGCGCGGTTGCGCAGGGCATCCAATCGGTACATACCGCCTGGCTGGAACAGCAGTGGATTGCGCTGGGTGGGTTGGCCGCGGGCGGTATGATAGTGGCTGCCGGTGCAGGCTCCCTGATTGCCGAGTGGCGGCGTTTGTACCGTTTGCGGGCCCGTGCCGAAGCGCGCGATAAAGCCCGAGAGTTGCTCGGCAGTCACGGTATTGGGCAGGGGCGCGATTTTTGTGAAAAGCTGGCACAGCAGGCCGGGTTGGATGATGGGCATCCCGCACTCCAGCGTTGGCGTTCCTCGCTGCATGAAACACACAACGATAAAGAAGTGCTGGTACTTTACGCCAATCTGGTGCAACCGGTGCTGGATAACCGCGCCCGCCGTGAGATCAGCCGTTCGGCCGCTGAATCCACGCTGATGATTGCGGTCAGTCCGCTGGCTCTGGTGGACATGGCTTTCATTGCCTGGCGCAATTTGCGTCTGATCAACCGTATCGCCGCGCTTTACGGTATTGATCTGGGCTATTTTAGTCGCATTCGCCTGTTTAAATTGGTGTTGCTGAATATCGCTTTCGCCGGTGCTTCAGAGATGGTGCGTGAAATCGGCATGGACTGGATGTCGCAGGATCTGGCAGCGCGCCTTTCGGCCCGCGCTGCACAGGGAATTGGTGCGGGTTTGCTGACCGCGCGACTCGGCATTAAAGCGATGGAACTCTGTCGTCCATTGCCCTGGCTCGACGACAAGCCCCAGCTTGGGGATTTCCGGCGTGAATTGGTCGGGCAAATCAAGGCCGTGGTACAGAAAAAAACTACGCCAACGCAGCCGTAACGCCCATGAACGCTCGAAATACCGCCATCGGGAAAAAGATGAAGCCACCTGTCAACTTTTGCTGACAGGTGGCTTCATCCGTGGGATGGGACGCGGTATGATGCCGGAGATATCCATTCCCCTGGAAGAAGGTAGCTGTTAATGCGTCTGGAATTCTTTTGTGAAGATCGAATTGGCCTGACGCGCGAGTTGTTAGATTTACTGGCCTCGCGCGCTATTGATTTGCGGGGTATTGAAATTGACCCCGCCGGACGGATTTACCTGAATTTTGCCACGCTTGGATTTGACGATTTCCGTGTACTGATGGCGGAGATTCGACGTATCGAAAGCGTGCGCGATGTGCGCACCGTGGCGTTCATGCCTTCCGAGCGAGAGCAGCGCGCGATGAATGCCGTTTTGGAATCGATGCCCGAGCCGGTTTTCTCCCTCGATCTGAAAGGCAATATTGAATTGTTCAATCCGGCAATGTTGGCGCTGTTCGAACAATCGGCTGACAGCATCGGCGCGGTCACCATTAATCAGTTGATCCCCAATTACAATTTCACACGCTGGCTGGAGCGCGATGATCGCCGGCTGGAAGCGGAGCGTGTGGTGATTCGCGGGCAAGATTTCCTGTTGGAAATCACCCCGGTGTATTTGGATAATGACGCGGGCGAAAGCGTGATTGCCGGCGCGTTGGTCATGCTGAAATCGGCGGTGCGTATGGGCCGCCAGTTACAAGATCTGGCGGTTAACGATGAGAATGAATTTAATCATATCGTCGCCGTTAGCCCCAAAATGCGTCAGCTGGTTGAGCAAGGTAAAAAGCTGGCCATGCTCGATGCGCCGTTGCTGATCGTGGGTGATACTGGCACCGGTAAAGATATGCTGGCCCGTGCGTGCCATCTGCGCAGTTCTCGCGGCAAAAAGCCTTTCCTGGCGCTCAATTGCGCATCACTGCCTGACGATGTCATGGAAAGTGAACTGTACGGCCACGCGCCGGGAGCTTATCCCAATGCGCTGGAGGGCAAAAAAGGCTTCTTTGAGCAGGCCAATGGCGGTTCTGTATTGCTGGATCAGGTGGGCGAAATGTCGCCGCAAATGCAGACCAAGCTGCTGCGTTTTCTTAATGACGGCACCTTCCGTCGGGTTGGGGAAGAGCACGAGGTGCACGTTGATGTCCGAGTGATTTGCGCCACGCAAAAAAACCTGTTGGAACTGGTGCAGCGCGGTGAGTTTCGTGAAGATCTCTATTACCGGCTTAACGTGTTGATGCTTGCCTTGCCGCCGCTGCGCGAACGTCCGGCGGATATCATGGCGCTCACCGAACTGTTCGTGGCGCGTTTTGCCGATGAGCAAGGCATTGCCAGACCCCGCATTGCGCCGGAGCTGTATCATCTGCTGCCGCAGTACGGATGGTCGGGTAATGTGCGCCAGTTGAAAAACACTGTTTATCGTGCGTTGACGCAGTTGGAAGGGCGCGAACTGCGCGTGCAGGATATCGATCTGCCTTCGTTCACCCTTGATACTGTACAGAACGATGATTTGCTTGAGGGGTCACTGGACGATATCAGCAAGCGCTTTGAACGTTCAGTTCTGACCCGCCTTTATCAGGCTTATCCCAGCACGCGTAAACTGGCAAAACGTCTGGGCGTTTCCCATACTGCCATCGCCAACAAACTGCGTGAATACGGATTGAGCCAGCGTAAAGCCGCAGATGAGGCGGAGGAATAATCCAACAAAAACGGCTGCCGAGGCAGCCGTTTTTTTATCTGTTGAGACTTATTTCAGTGCAGCCAGCGCGGCATCATAATCGGGTTCGGTGGTGATCTCGTTCACCAACTCGCTGTACAACACGTTGTCTTGCTCATCCAATACCACCACAGCGCGTGCAGTCAGTCCGCGCAGCGGGCCAGCGGCGATAGCAACACCGTAGTTATCCTTGAATTCCGCACCGCGCAGCAAAGAGAGTACCACCACGTTGTTCAGACCTTCAGCACCGCAGAAACGCGATTGTGCAAACGGCAGATCGGCGGAGATACAGAGCACCACGGTGTTGTCCAGCTCAGAAGCCAATTGGTTAAATTTGCGCACGGAAGCGGCGCAGACACCCGTATCAATACTTGGGAAGATATTCAGGATTTTACGCTTACCGGCGAACTGGGTCAGCGCGACATCGGAAAGGTCCTTGGCAACCAGAGTGAAGGCGGGAGCTTTAGCGCCTTTCTCAGGAAAGTTTCCGGCTACAGCGACAGGATTGCCTTGAAAATGCACAGTTTTTGACATTTCTTTGTCCTTCAATTACAGGTGGTTAACACGGACATCAGTGTAGGGCAACATTAGCAACATTGATATAAAAACTTTTGTTGCAACAAGGTGACACACGGGGACAGGTAGCGTTCGCTGGCGTCGTCGGCAGAAACCGCCGGCAGCTCTAAGGTGATGCACGGTAACTGACGCTATGCGCACCAACCGCCAAAAGACCCCGGCGTGGGGTAACCAATATGCTCAACCTGTGGCAATGAGAAAGCCTGTGAAAGCCATCCTGCCAGCGAAGAACGGTCCGGATCGTCAACGCAGGCAAGTGGCTCGTGGAAGGTGACAATCCAGGCTGGATCGAGACGTTCAATCAGCGAGCACAATGCCTGGGTTTCAGGCTCTGAGCCGGGATACGCGCCGGTGGAAAACTGCACGTCGCGTTCAGGCGTGGCGCTGTTCCAGCGGTAGACCGTATTGGCTTCCTGCCAGTTGGCGGTGGGAAAATTACGGTTCAGATCAACGCCATTGGCGTTGGCGCGCAGACCAAGCTGGCAGCCATCCGGATTGACGCATAGCACCAGATGCTGATGGCGTTGTCCTGGGTGTAACGTTCGCAGGGCGCTGGAGAGCACGGCGATTGACGCGGCTTCATCGCCGTGCGTGCCGGCGAGAATCAGGCCAGTGTCGCTACTGGTGTGCTCGGCAGGAAAGTAGAGTAACGGTGCGCCCAACGCGGATAAACCATAGCGTTCACCGGATACCTTAAGAGGTCCACGCTGGTGGCGTGGTGTCAGCAAACACGTGCTCGTCATGATGATGCCAAAGCCTTATTGTGGTCATTCACCCGGGTACTTCATCATAAAAGGTGCGATGAAAAAAGCCTTATTCGTGCCCCGTTTCGCATTGATACATACAGAGCGCCAATGCAATAAGGCGACATAGCCCATTTCCCGCTATCATGGTTGCAATACACGGTGACTGATACCGTAACCTAATGATGGATGAGGTTAATGGCTATGCAATACCCTAATAATACCGGGCTGAAACGGGGCCTATCACGGAGCCTGCTGGCGGTCATTTTGGGCACTATAACGGGCAGTGCCGTGGCAGCCAACGTGCCTGCCGATGCCGTATTGGCGGATAAACAGGAAATTGTCCGCCATATCAAGGATGAACCCGCTTCTCTGGACCCGATTAAAGCGGTCGGCTTGCCCGAGGCGCAGGTCTCGCGCGATCTGTTCGAAGGGCTGCTGAATCAGGACGCACAAGGACGGGCGATCCCCGGCGTGGCGTTGCGCTGGCAAACCAATGACAACCGAACCTTTCTATTTACGTTGCGCGATGATCGAATGGCGATCCGGTGACCGCACAGGATTTTGTCTACAGTTGGCGGCGTCTGGTTGATCCCGCCAACTCCTCGCCGTTTACCTGGTTTGCTCGTCTGGCGGGGATCGTGAATGCTGAGCAGATCATTGCCGGGACTCAGGCGCCAGATCAACTGGGTGTAACGGCGGTGGATGCGCATACGCTACGCGTGCAGTTGAATAAACCGGTGCCTTATTTTATCAACCTTGTCGGCCATTTCAGTCTGTTTCCGGTGCACCAGAAAACCGTTGAGCAATTTGGCAACGACTGGACTAAACCGGGGAATTTGGTGGGTAACGGCGCTTTCGCGTTAAAAGAGCGCGTGGTCAATGAAAAGCTGGTGCTGACACCTAACCCTTACTACTGGGATAGCGCTAACACCCGTTTGACCAAAGTGACCTTTGTGCCCATCAATCAGGAATCCAACGCCACTAAGCGCTATCTGGCGGGGTATATCGATATCACTGAATCTTTCCCCAAACAGATGTACCAGAAGCTGCTCAAAGATGTGCCGGGACAGGTGTACACGTCGGAGCAGTTGGGAACCTACTATTACGCCTTCAACACCCTGCGTGCCCCGACCAATGATGCACGCGTACGCCGGGCGCTCTCCTATGCGATAGACCGCAAAATCATCGCCGAAAAGGTGCTGGGCACCGGAGAAAAACCGGCCTACCGCTTCACGCCTGATGTGACCGCCGGGTTTACGCCGGAGCCTAACCAGCTACAGCACTACTCGCAGGAAGAGTTGGATATGCAGGCCAAAGCGCTGATGGCGGCGGCGGGGTATGGGCCCGATCGTCCGCTGACGCTCTCACTGTTGTATAACACGGCGGAAAACCATCAGAAAATTGCTATCGCCATCGCCTCAATGTGGAAGCAAAAGCTAGGCGTCAACGTGAAGTTGACCAATCAGGAGTGGCAGACCTATATCAATAGCCGTAACAGCGGTGATTTTGATGTGATCCGCGCATCCTGGGTAGGCGATTACAATGAGGCCTCGACGTTTCTGTCATTGCTGACCTCAACGCACAGTGGAAATATTGCGCGTTTTCACAGTGCGGATTACGATCGCGTGGTCAACGATGATAGCATGAAAGCCGATGCGATGGCGCGCAACGCGCTGTATAACCAGGCTGAAAATCTGCTACTGGATGCCGCGCCTATCGCCCCTATCTATCAATACACCAATGGGCGTTTGATCAAACCCTGGGTAAAAGGTTACCCGATCACCAATCCCGAAGATGTGGCTTACAGCCATACCCTCTATATCTTGAAACATTGATTGTTACTGTTAGCGATTTGGCAGCCCGTTTTGCGCGGGCTGCCTACGGCTAGCGAACGACAAGCACCGAACAGGTGGCGTGTCGCACCACGGCGGCCGCGTTGGAGCCCAGTAAAAAGGTAGTGGCGCTGGGGCGGTGGGAGCCTATGATGATGAGGTCAGCATCAAGTGAGTCAGCCAGCTTCAGGATTTGCTCCTTGGGCGTGCCGGTCATAATGTGCGGCATAATCCTGTCTTCCGGCAGGTTAAAACGCTTGATGACCTCGGTAAATGCCGCGCTGGTGTTGCGTTTCATCTCCTCGATATCGGGCAGCCCGGCAGGATAGGTAACACCAAGGGTGGTGTAATAGGGGTATGAAGGGATCACGGTAAGAAAGTGCACGTAGGTGTCATGTAGCTTCGCCAACGCTTCTACGTGCGCAACAACGCGTTGCGTTAATTCATTTTCAGATATGTCGATGGGAACGAGCACGGTCTTATACATATCACCTCCTGTTCATCATCTGATGTGGAAACAAGAGCTCATTGATACTGTAGCGGGTTTTGGCAAACCGGCAGTGATATGTGTCAAAAATGTGCAATTCAACGATGACGCAATCGCGCAACGAACGGAAGCGATTTTGTTACTGATTGAATTTGCGAAAAATCTAATTATCGCTAGGCTTTAGCTGTTGTAAAACCATTATGGTATGACCGTCATTGTGATGGGGTAGCGTAATGGCCGTGGGGGAGAAAAACATGAAACCGTTTGAAGGAAAAGTATTGCAGGATTCAGAGGCGGTTCATGCCTGCCAGTTGGATGGGAAGGGGGGAATCAAACCGATTTCGGCCGACGGCATGGTCGATAGCGTCAATCCTTGCTGGCTGCATTTGGATTACAGCCTGCCTGGCAGTGCACGCTGGTTGAATGAAACGCCGCTGCTGCCTGACGGTATTCGTAACTTGTTGGCGGGAGAAAGTGCGCGTCCACGGGTTACGCGCTTGGGGGAAGGGACGCTCATCACCCTGCGCAGCATTAATCTCAATGCTGATTCACGCCCTGATCAGTTGGTGGCCGTGCGGGTCTTTATCACCGATACGCTGATTATCTCAACGCGCCGTCGTAAAATTGCCGCCATCAATGATGTGCTGACTGATTTGCAAGAGGGCAACGGCCCGACTGACAGCGGTAGCTGGCTGGTTTCCGTGGCGGAAGCACTGACGGACCAAACCAGTGAATTTATCGACGATCTGCACGAAAAAATCATCGATCTGGAAGACGATCTGCTGGAGCAGAAGATTCCGGCGCGCGGTACACTGGCATTGATCCGCAAGCAACTGATTGTGCTACGACGCTACATGACACCTCAGCGCGATGTTTTTTCCCGCCTGTCGGGCGAACGCTTGGCCTGGATGGGCGATGACGATCGCCGCAGGATGCAGGAGATTGCTGAACGTCTTGGGCGCGGATTGGACGATCTGGACGCCAGCGTAGCCCGCACCACCGTACTGGCTGATGAAATTACCTCGCAGATGACAGAAGCACTGAATCGACGCACCTACAGCATGTCTGTGTTGGCCATGATATTTTTGCCTACTACTTTCTTGACCGGGCTGTTTGGCGTCAATCTGGGCGGCATCCCAGGCGGTGGTTCATCCATGGGATTTATCACCTTCTGCGTTATGTTGCTCGTCTTGGTGGGGGGCGTTGCCCTGTGGTTAAAGCGCAGTAAATGGCTATGAAATTTTCCAACGGGTTACTGCGCTTGCTATCACAATATGTTGAGTGTCTTCAAAAAAAATTGAATATATTGAGAAATATCAACATTTCATGCACTCAGGTACGGCACTATCATTCTCGCAGGTGAATGCAACGTCAAGCGATGGGCGTTGCGCTCCATATTGTCTTACTTCCTTTTTTGAATTACTGCATAGCACAATTGATTCACACCATGCCGACGTTTATGTCGGCATTTTTTTTGCCTGAATATCAGCTGGGCACCGTAGTGCCCTGGCATTATTTGATTTCGATAACGTTAAGGCGCTCTAGTTCGGCAACGGCGTCGTCTTCGGGGTGCCAACCGATTGGCTGGAGCGGAAGCGTTTCACGATCGAACGCTAAATCGCCACCGTCAATCACTTCACTGCCGTGCTGGATTCCCTTGAAATCGAAGAGGTGATGATCGGCCAAATGGGAGGGCACGACGTTTTGCATGGCCGTGAACATGGTCTCAATACGGCCGGGATGGCGTTTATCCCAATCGCGCAGCATGTCTTTGATTACCTGACGTTGCAGATTAGGCTGCGATCCGCACAGGTAGCAGGGGATAATCGGGAACGCGCGCGCGTCGGCAAAACGTTCGATATCTTTTTCACGACAGTAGGCCAGCGGGCGGATCACTACGTGTTTACCGTCGTCACTCATCAGCTTCGGCGGCATCCCTTTTAGCTTGCCACCGTAGAACATGTTGAGAAACAGCGTTTGCAGCATATCGTCACGGTGGTGACCGAGCGCAATTTTGGTGGCTCCCAGCTCGGTAGCCGTGCGGTAGAGAATACCGCGACGCAGTCGCGAACAGAGTGAGCAGGTGGTTTTCCCCTCAGGGATTTTTTCCTTCACAATGCCGTAGGTGTTCTCTTCGACAATCTTGTATTCAACGCCCAGACTGTCCAGATATTGTGGCAAAACGTGCTCAGGAAAACCCGGTTGTTTCTGGTCGAGATTGACGGCTACCAGTGAAAAATTCACGGGGGCGCTCTGTTGCAGATTACGCAGTATTTCCAGCAGCGTGTAACTGTCTTTACCGCCGGAGAGGTACACCATAATGCGGTCACCCTCTTCAATCATATTGAAGTCAGCGATCGCTTCACCCACATTGCGGCGTAAACGCTTTTGCAATTTGTTGAGGTTGTATTATTGATTCTGATTAATTTATTGAATTTAATTTCATTTCCATACCCTTCAAGGGCACCACAGGACAAATTGATTCACGGGGAAGGCCGTTTACTCGGCAGTCCAACCCGATCTGCGTTCAGGTCTTCTATCCGTTTGCCTTAGAATTCATACACCTATTGTGCATTTTCATGCCCCATCTGTGTAGTGATAAACCAGGGGGCTTGGCTCTTGCAGAACGTTATCTGCATGGATCAGTATGGCGCGTATGGTACGGATTACAGCGACGAATGCCAGATCAGTTTTACTGACGCGTTCCATAATCGTGCAATCAATGTGATGACGTCACTGGGTTTGTGCTTGCGGTGCTCTAATTGCGCCCCGAGAGCGAAGGTGAATTGCAGAAAACACCCGATCAGATCTCCTTATATCCCAACCCGCATTGGGCCGGGATATAGGAGTATTTGCTAAAATATTACTCTGTCTCGTAGTCTTTTAATTTTATAAAACAACTGGACTTGGTTTCATAGCTATAACATTTCTGAATGTAAGTGTCCGGGTTCTCCTCCAGGGGGTAGGGTATACATAAACTATTCTTTTGTGTGCAGCTATCAAGTTGAGTATTTTTCACCTGTTGCTTAATCTTAAGTTTCCCTGTGTCTATGTTGCTTTTGGGTTCAACGACGCGTGCAACCGGCTTATTAACGTCTTCTGGTCTTTCACAGGGCTTTTCTTTTGAGTAAAGGAAGCAGTACCTGTGATAATTATCACCATTAATATGTCTAACATGACAATCTTTATAATGTGTTGTTGAATTATCACACACTTTGGTTTGTTTAAAGAAATCGCCCCTAGGGTGCTTTCTCATTGATTGTATAGGCTTTATCGTGCTCATGGTTGCCGTTAACGGTTCTGCTTTTCTCAAGGGTTGAACGGTGTCGGGCGTAAATGGCAAACTTTCGGTTGTTGACTGTGTTTCAGGTGGTAGGGGCATTGAAAATGGGCTTACCGGTGAATAGGGTAGAGTCCACGGACGTGGTGTAAATTCGGCAGGAGATGG
>ML178802.1_pt2 | contig 18244 bp, 15 predicted proteins | sample 2451431 | NCBI scaffold set ML178787.1 | reverse complement strand
AATGATAGGCGAATTAGTCTCGATTGTCATCCTCTGCGTCGTCATCCGCCTCATTTTGCGCCAACGCATAGCGATACAGCGCGTTCTTTTTCACGCCGTGGATTTCCGCCGCCAGCGACACCGCCTTTTTCAACGGCAATTCAGCGCGCAGCAGCGCCAGAGTACGCAGCGCTTCCGCTGACAGCGCGCGCTCATCCGGTTGGAAACCTTCTACAATCAGTACCATCTCACCCTTGCGGCGATTTTCATCTTCTTGCACCCAGGCCAACAGTTCACCCACCGGGGCCCCCTGAATCGACTCCCAGGTTTTGGTCAGCTCGCGCGCCAGCACCACATAACGCGCTTCCCCCAGTACCGTTGCTATATCGGCCAGGCTGTCAATCAAGCGGTGGGTCGATTCGTAGAAAATCAGCGTGCGTGTCTCTTCAGACAGTTGCAGTAAACGGTCCTGACGCGCTTTGGTTTTGGCGGGCAGAAACCCTTCGTAACAAAAACGATCCGAAGCAATGCCCGCCGCCGACAGCGTCGTGATCGCCGCGCACGGCCCCGGCAATGGCACCACGCGCACGCCCGCTTCACGACAGCGGCGCACCAGATGGTAACCAGGATCGTTAATCAGCGGCGTCCCCGCATCAGACACCAGCGCAATGGATTGTCCTTGTTGAAGCTTGGCCAGCAGATGATCGGCCTTTTGCTGTTCGTTGTGATCGTGCAGTGCAAATAAGCGCGCACACTGATGGCAAAATGTTGCAATAACAGGCCGGTATGGCCCGTATCCTCTGCGGCAACCACATCCACCCCGCGCAGTACGCTCAGCGCACGTTCTGTGATGTCGCCCAGATTGCCAATCGGTGTTGGCACAATGTAAAGCGTGGATGCAGAAATGTCTGCTTGTTGTTCATGATTCATTGTTTCATCCGGGTTGCCGATTTAATATTGAGCATCTTTATAAAAAAACCACTGGATACAGTATGCTTCCCAATCATTTCGTCCGTTCGCAAACAGGGCGTATCGCGTCTGTGTTATTCGCGGCGCTGCTTCTTGCGGGATGTCCAGGCCAGGCGCCACAGCCGCTTTCACCTGATGTTCAAGGTCAGGCCGGAGCTTCCTCTTACTACTACCTGCAACAAATGGAGCAAAGCCGAGATAATAACAAGGCTGGCTGGCAATTACTTGCGATTCGTGCCCTGGTTCAGGAAGGAAAGCTCCCTCAGGCAACCGAACAGTTCAACACACTGCCTGCGCAGTTGGCACAGCCGCAACAGCGTGAGCAGCAACTGCTAAAAGCGGAAATTGCCGCCGCCAACAACGACAGCAACGGCACAACCGCCGCACTGCAAGGGCTGGACGTCAGTGCACTCTCCGCAGATCAACAAGCACGTTACTATCAGGCGCAGATCAACGCACATCAAGGCCAGCCTTCTGCTGACTTGCTGCGTGCCTATATCGCCCAAGAACCGCAGCTCAAAGGCGATGAGCATCAAAAAAATATCGATCAGACCTGGGTTGCTCTGACACAGATGTCTGTGCAGGCAGCCAGTAGTGTGCTGATCAACGCCAATGAGAACGTGCTGGCCGGATGGATGGATTTGCTCACCACCTACCAGAACAACCGCGAGTCGAGCGACCAGTTGAAAGCCGCGCTGAGCGACTGGCAAACGCGCTATCCGCGCCACCCAGCGGCACAAACGCTGCCAACGCCCCTGGCATCAGGCCAGACCGCCTTGCCGGTCGCCGGTGGTGGAGTCAGCGGTGGTGTCGCCCTGCTGATGCCGCTCAACGGTCAGGCACAGGTGTTCGCCAATGCCATCCAACTGGGCTTTAATGCGGCGAAAAGCGGTCAGGCCAGCATGGCGTACAGCGCGCCTGCCGATACGGCCTCCGCAGCAACAGACAACGGAACGGTAACGTCAATAAGAGCACCGTATGCCACGCCAGCCAGCGTGTCACCGGCTCCTGAAGCCGCCAGCGGTGTGTCTGTGAAAGTCTACGACACCACGTCGCAGCCCGTAGCGAATCTGGTCGCACAAGCGCAGAAGGATGGCGCATCACTGATTGTTGGACCATTGCTGAAAAACGACGTTGAGCAACTCACCAGTCAGCAAACCACCATGAATATTCTGGCGCTCAATCAGCCCGAGCATGTGCAAAACACGCCCAACATGTGCTTTTTCGCCCTGTCACCGGAAGATGAAGCGCGCGACGCGGCGCAATTTATTCACCGCCAAGGCAAACAACAGCCGCTGCTGCTGGTGCCACGCGGCGCGTTGGGCGATCGCGTGATTAATGCCTTTGCCCAAGCTTGGCAAAGTCAGGGCGGTAATACGCTGCTGCAACAACGCTTTGGTAATACGGCAGAGCTGAAACAGGCCATCAACAGCGGTGCGGGATTGAGTCTGAACGGTCAGCCAGTCAATGTGATGTCCTCAGCGGCACAACCAGGCACGACCATCGGCGGGTTAACCATCCCTGCACAGATTGAACCCACCGTCAGTACCAGCGGCAGCGGCAATGTCGATGCGGTTTACATTCTGGCGACGCCGGATGAATTGGCGTTAATTAAACCGATGATCGATATGCGCACCACCTCGCAATCACGTCCGGCATTATATGCCAGTTCGCGTAGTTTCCAGGCCGGGTTGGGGCCAGATTTCCGTCTTGAAATGGAAGGCCTTCAGTTCAGTGAGATCCCCTTGCTGGCAGGCAGCAACCCGGCGCTGATGCAACAAGTGGCTAGCCAGTTCAAGAATGACTACTCACTGGTGCGTCTCTATGCCATGGGGATGGATGCCTGGGCGTTGGCGAACCACTTTACCGATTTACGTCAGTCGTCCAGCCAGCAAATTACTGGCGCAACGGGCACGTTAACGGCCAGTGCAGATTGCGTTATCAACCGCCAATTAACCTGGCTGCAATATCGCCAGGGCCAGTTGGTGCCCGTTCCCTGAATCGGCGAGCGACAGGCACGCACTATGAGCAGCACGCCCGGCGCTATCTGGAGCACCACGCCGGGCTGACGTTCGTTGCCGCCAACGTGAATTGTCGCGGCGGTGAGCTGGATTTGATTATGCGGGATGGACACACCTGGGTCTTTATTGAGGTACGTTACCGCAAAAATGCGCAATTTGGTTCGGCAGCGGAGAGTGTGACGCCCCGCAAGCAGCAGCGGTTATTGCATGCTGCTACGCTGTGGCTGGCGCAACGACAGCAGAGTTTTGACACGACAAGCTGCCGATTCGATATACTGGCGATTACCGGCGAACACTATGATTGGTTGCCAAACGCCTTTGGCGCGTAAACACCGCATCTGGACGGTGTCGTTGTCAGAGAAAAGATCGCATTGCTCAATGGATCGCTTGGAAAATAGGTTAATGCACAGTGCTGGATAGAATAAAAGTCTGTTTCACCGAAAGTATTCAAACACAAATCGCCGCAGCGGAAGCCCTACCCGATGCGATCGCCAGAGCAGCCACTGCGCTGGTGCACTCATTACTCAACGGTAACAAAATCCTGTGCTGTGGCAATGGGACTTCCGCCGCTAACGCACAGCATTTTGCCGCCAGCATGATCAACCGATTTGAAGCGGAGCGCCCCAGTTTACCGGCGATTGCACTAAATGCGAATAATGTGGTCTTAACCGCGATAGCAAACGATCGTCTGCATGAAGAAGTGTACGCAAAACAGGTGCGTGCATTAGGGCAAGCGGGCGATATTTTGCTGGCGATCTCCACCCGAGGCAACAGCCAAGATATTGTGAAAGCCGTGGAAGCCGCGGTGACACGTGATATGACGATTGTCGCGCTGACCGGTTACGATGGCGGGGAACTGGCCGGTCTGCTTGGCCCGCAGGATGTTGAAATACGTATACCTTCACATCGCAGTGCGCGTGTGCAGGAGATGCACATGCTGACCGTTAATTGCCTGTGCGATTTGATTGATAATTCCCTTTTCCCACACCAGAACGATTAAGGAGCACCCCGATGAGGATATGTTCTGAATTTGCCGTGCTGTCTGTCGCCCTGTTGCTGCAAGGTTGTATTGGCGTCGCTGCCGTTGGCGGTGCTGTTGCCACCAAGACTGTAACCGACCCACGCACGGTAGGCACGCAGGTGGATGATGGTACATTGGAAGTCCGTGTCTCTAACGTTATCAGCAAAGATCAGCAGCTATCCAAAGATGCACGCATCGTAGCGACAGCCTATCAGGGTAAGGTGTTACTGACCGGTCAGGCCCCCACCACCGACCTGGCCAGCCGGGCGAAACAGATAGCCATGGGTGTAGATGGTGCGACGGAAGTCTATAACGAGATCCGCAAAGGGACCCCGGTATCTATGGGCACCGCTTCCATGGATACCTGGATCACCACCAAAGTGCGTTCCCAGTTGCTTGCCACCGACACGGTAAAATCATCCAACGTGAAAGTGACGACCGAGAACGGTGAAGTCTTCCTGCTGGGTCTGGTCACCCAGCGCGAAGGGCGTTCCGCTGCTGAAATTGCCAGCAAAGTCAGTGGCGTGAAACACGTGACGACGGCGTTCACCTTCCTGGAATAATCGCACGTCGTAGCAAGAAAAAGGGTGCCTCGGCATCCTTTTTCATTTTCCAACATCCGAATTACGCGCCAGGCGCACTGGCCAGCGAAGAGAGCAACCAAACGTCGCGGCGCGTCTCTTGACCAATTTCGCCACCAACATCCTGCTTGTCACGGGTCATACCGGACAGGAAAGTGGAAAACCCTGCCTTTTCAATGCGGTTACGGTAACGCGTATTGCCCTTGGCCTCATCTATCCGTAGCATCAGGGGAATTAATCGTGCGCTTTTCTGATCGAACGATTTGTAAGGCCAACGGTTATCTTTGTCCAGATAAGGGGCCAGGAAATTAAAGGCGTTAGCGATACCACTGCCCTGCGGCGTGCGATAACGCCACAGACCTTCTCCTACCTTGTCTGCCAATATCGCCATGTTGGTAATGGCTTGCAGGTTGAAATAGCTGTAGTGGAAGGAACGGGTGCGAGAAAGCTCTTCCGGCTGCGCGCCGTCATCCTGAATCTGGTGATTCAGCTTGGTACGCTGTAGCGCAGCCATCGCAGAGACCACATCTTTCTTATCGAGATACCAGGCAATACCGGCTACCTGAGCGGCGTACCAGCTACCGTGGTTGTTCTTCGCTTCAGATTCCCGCTTCGCCAGCTTGCTGGTCTGCAACCACCCCAGATAGGCCGTCATCCACTCACGCATCTGCGCATCATCCTCTTTTTTCCATCCTTGGTAGTCGCGCAGCATAATCAGCGCATGCACAATGCGGGGTTCGCCAGCATGTAAGCCGGTGTCGTCACCACGTTGTGCTGCGCATCGACCACAATATCATCCACCGGGCAAACAATGTGCGTACCACCCATTTCTTCTATACATTCTGCGGTATCGATATCATTTCCAATTGTAACTCTCACCGACTCCCCGAGCAGTTTTGGCAACAGTGCCGGAGCGATGCAAATAAAACCAATTGGTTTGTTCTGCTTATAAATTTCTTGCGTGAGTAACGCCAATGATTCATCAACCTGGCACGCCGCGCCTTCTGTCGCGAAATCACTAAGATTCTTCGCCGCACCAAAACCGCCGGGAACAATTAATGCGTCCAATTGGCTGGCATCCGCCTGCGACAGTGGCTGGATGTTGCCACGGGTGATCCGAGCGGACTCGACTAAAATATTGCGATTCTCACCAGTTACTTCACCCGTCAGATGATTAACCACATGAAATTGCGACTTATCTGGCGCAAAGCATACCGCCTGAGCCCCCGCACGATCGACGGCAAGCAGCGTCAGCACTGCTTCGTGAATTTCGGCGCCATCATAGACGCCGCAACCGCTCAGAACGATGCCGACTCGTTTCATCATATTTTCCTTCATTTCATTACATCAACTAATTGATTTTTTGATTGACAAACACTAATCTACATCACACATTTTAATGATTCTTGTAACAAAGATTTCTGCATTTGCTATTTTGTTGCTTGAGCGGTTCGTCACCTTACGACGTTGCGAATACTCGCACCTGCTAACTGAAACTGCTGATAATTATCAAGCAGGTGCATAGTTTCCCTGGTGTTGGCGCATAATTCGCGCACCCCGGCTTCGGTCGGGGTCATTTTTTTAGGCCCCTGAAAATCCTTTTCCTCTCCCTCACGATGCCCACACCGCGATTTATCGCACCGCGTTGGCGTGCACCCGCTATTTGCGGGCGCGTTTTTCCTGTTCAGCCACCCAGGCTTTCAATACGTCAATATCGTGCCGCCAGTCGTGTTTCAGTTCGTCAATCCACTCCTGCACGTTGTCCCACCAGGCGGGCAGCGTCGTGGTCTGGATTTGCTGGGCCACCTGCTGTAGATGGCGCAACCCAACGGAACCGGCAGCACCTTTGATTTTGTGCCCCTCTTTCGCGATGCCTTTCTGATCGCGCGCTGTCATATTGGAATCCAGCACGACAAGATAACCAGGCATCATCTGCTCAAACATCGCCACGCTCTGATGGATCAGCGACGGTCCAACCAAATCCAGATATTGTTGCAACATGGGAATATCAAGCAACGCTTCTCGAACCGGTTCCTGCTCCGACACATCGGCGGTGGCTTGCTCAGGCTCATCCTGATAGTCCCAATACTGTTTAATAACAGCGGTTAATGCAGGCACCGCCAGCGGTTTGCTAAGCACATCGTCCATACCCGCATCGAGATATTCTTTTTTATCGCGCAGTACGTTAGCCGTTAAAGCAATCAGCGGCGGCACGTTTTGTCCGGCATATTTTTTGCGCAGCTCACGCGCCACATCCAGCCCGGTCATATCCGGCAGTTGGATATCCAGCAGCACCAGATCGAATTCGTCCGGATCGAACATCGTCAGCGCTTCCTGTCCGGTCATCGCCACTTCCACGCTGCTGCCCAGTTTCTCCAGCACCGAACGCGCGACCACCACATTTAGCTCGATGTCCTCCACCAGCAGCACGTTGAGCGCGGGTAACGGCAACTCATCCTCTCCGCCGACAATCACCTCATCTTCCAACGCCGGGGCGGTAACGGTCAGCGTAAAGCAAGAACCTTTGCCCTGCGTGCTGGTGACATGAATATCACCGCCCATGTTCTGCGCCAGACGCTTGGAAACCGCCAAGCCGATGCCAGTACCGGTCGCCGGTTTACCGCCATGTTTGTCTTTTACCTGATAGTACATGGCGAAAATTTTCTCCAACTCATCTTCGGGAATGCCCATGCCGGAGTCTTCGACATCAAAGCGCAGTTGATCGCCCGCGTCGTGCCAGACTCGCACCACAATGTTCCCTTTCTGGGTAAATTTCACCGCGTTACTGAGCAGGTTCCACAGAATCTGGCGCAGACGCGTACCATCGGTAATCACCCGCTGTGGCAACGGCGGATGCTGTTCAACGACCAGTTGCAACCCCTTCGGCTGCGCCAGCAAACCGCCCAGATTTTCCAAATCCGCCAGGAAACCAATAAAATCAATAGGCTGATTATCCAGTTGCACCTTGCGGCGCTCCTGCTTGTCCATCTCGATCACGTCGTTAAAGATATTGCCCAGCGTGATGGCGCTGACATGCAGGGTTTTGAGGTATTTTTCTTGTTCCGCATCCAGGTGAGTATCGAGCAGGATGCGACTGAGGCCAACAATGCCATTAAGCGGCGTACGAAGCTCGTGGCTGATCGTTGAGATAAAGGTGGTCTTCTCCCTACTGGCGTTCTCTAACGCGTCCTGATAGCGTTTACGCTCAGTTATATCGCGCCCAAAACCCATCAGCCCGTGTCGCTTGCCCATTCGGTCGTAGAAAGGCACCTTGCGCAGTTCAAAACAGGCTTTGCGCCCGTCAGGATAGACCAGCCACTGTTCATAGGTGAGTGACACGTTGTGACGGAACACTTTTTCATCCGTTTCCATCACTTTTTCCGCCACATCGGGGGTGTAAACGTCTTTCGGCGTCAGACCCACCAGCTGTTTCTGGCTGCGACCCAACAGCAGTTCCATGGCGCGGTTACAGCCGGAAAACTCTTTATTTTCGTTGCGGTAGTAAACCAGGTCCGGCGAGGCATCCAGAAACGATCGTAACAGCGCTGATTGTTGCTCCAGTTCCACCTGCGCCTGTTCGCGTCCGGCAATTTCCTCTTTGAGCTTGCTCAGCATCATCAGACGCGCCTCTTCTGCTTTTTCGCGATCGGCAATCTCCTGATTGAGCTGGGCAATATTGCCCTTTAGCTGATCGTTCAGCGTCTGGTCGCGCAGGCGCATCTCCTCCAGCTTCGCCACCAACTTAGCCAGACGTTGGCGCGACTCCTCCAACTGATCCACCACCACGGAGAGGAAATAGACCGCCCAGGGGGTGATTAACAGGCCAAAAAATACGGAGCGAACGACATCGATGTCTTCGACCTTGCCGGTCAGCAGCAGCGTGACTGCCATCTGCACGGCCATCGCCAGCAGCACCAGCACCGAGGCCAGCAACAGTGAAAAACGCACCAGCCCGAGCTTTACCATCAAATCGACGTAGTACTGCGCCAACAACCGGATCTGCTTCATAGAGAATTTCCTTGGATACCCACCGCGCCATCATAACGTAAAACTCAGCACGATGCGGTGAGACAATCAGCACAACACGTTAACATTACCCTAAGATAACCGGTTGATATGGTTGACCGAGCGCAGAGCCTTGCACCCCATGAGCCTGAAGGTATAAATCCAGTTCCACCATCCCGGTCCAGCGGTTTTCGCACCATAACGGTGCCAGCAGCGTCGGCCGCCGGGCGCTGGCAGAAATACGATGGAACACGACCTCTGGTGGCGTATGGCGAATCATCTCGCCGGCCGTGGCGACGTAGGTGCCCAGCGGTAATTCGCTCAACCGCCCGGCGCGCCACGCCTTAGCCATAATGCTACCGTCAACGATATGCAGAGGGTGAAGCTTGATGCCTTCAACGCCGGTATCCACCACGCGTTGCAACGTCGTCATGCAGTGCTCGGCACGCTCGCCCGGCAATCCGACAATCAGGTGGCAGCACACGCGTAAACCGCGCTGATGCGCACGCTGCACCGTTTCCTGATAGCAGGCAAAATCGTGACCGCGATTGATGCGATGCAGCGTTTTATCCCAGGCACTCTGTAACCCCAGTTTCAGCCACACCTCATAGCCTTGCGCATGGTAACCAGCCAACAGATCCAGCACGCTGTCCGGCACACAATCGGGGCGCGTACCCACGCACAGGCCGACGATCTCGGCTTGTTGCAACGCCTCCTGATAAAGACGGTCCAGCATCTGCACTTCGCCATAGGTACTGGTATAAGCCTGAAAATAGGCCAGATAACGTTTGGCGCGATTGACCTTGCCCGCCTGCGTGTTGAGCTGTTCGGCAATGCTTTGGCGTTGCATGGCCTCATCGGCAAAGGAGGCCACATTGCAGAATGTGCAACCGCCCCGCCCGAGCGTGCCATCGCGATTTGGGCAGTTAAATCCGCCGTGCAGCGTCAGTTTATGAATCTTTTCGCCATAACGACGTTGCAAATCCCCGCCAAACATATTGATTAATTTTTGCAATTGCATATTCTAACCTACCCCCTGAGGGAAAGCAGACTACCCTTCTCTTCCAGCGTTCGCGATGACCGCGATCAATCACGCACATCCCAATGAAATGCATTTTTATTCGCTTTTAGTGAAAATAAACTCACATCTACACTGATTAAAGTTTCTAATCCTTTACGCGCGCGTCATGAAAAGATGAAGCATTACTTAAAAAGAGTTTCATTAAATATAAAAGTGGATATCCACAGCAGAATATTCTATAACGTAGAGATAACGCAGCAGGGTGACGAGATGTTCACGCTTTTGCATAGTGATACAGCTCACACTTCATTCGGCCATCAAGGCGTAGTCCAACGGATGTTTTTTTCAAAAAAATCATTTTATTTCATAATCATAAATAAAGATTATCCCTTAATCGCACATTTTGCATTGATATTTGACCTGAACTGGCTTTCTCGCTAATTTGGGAGTCCGCTGGAAGCTTTTCCGACGAGTCCGCGGCTCGTCATATTTATGCAGTTAGAAAAGAAAGACTCCCTCTTAAAGCAAGTCATAGTCCACTTGTAAGACCGTCACGAGAGGCCGAAGAAGAGAACGGCAGGATGCGCGACCCCGTCATCCGGCACCGTTCAACGCCACGGTGCCGAACGAAGTAGGTTGTGAGAGTCACACAGAGCCTGGGGAGGTTCACTGAGATATGTTGTACGATGCATCCCAAGAGAGAGACAACTGTGGTTTCGGATTGATCGCCCATATAGAAGGTGAACCGAGCCACAAGGTCGTGCGTACTGCGATTCACGCACTGGCCCGTATGCAGCACCGTGGCGCGATCCTTGCTGACGGCAAGACCGGCGACGGCTGCGGCTTGTTATTACAAAAACCCGATCGTTTCTACCGACTGGTGGCCGAAGAGCACGGCTGGCGGTTGGCGAAGAATTACGCCGTGGGCATGATGTTCCTCAATCAGGACCAGGATCTGGCCCGCGCTGCACGTCGCATTGTGGAAGAAGAACTGCAAAATGAAACCTTGTCCGTACTGGGATGGCGTGAAGTGCCCACCAACCCAGACGAGCTTGGTGAAATTGCCCTCTCTTCACTGCCGCGCATCGAACAGATTTTTGTCAATGCTCCTGCAGGATGGTCGCCGCGCGATATGGAACGTCGCCTGTTTATGGCGCGCCGCCGTATTGAAAAGCGCATTCAGGATAAAGAGTTCTACGTTTGTAGCTTCTCCAACCTGATCAACATCTATAAAGGTCTGTGTATGCCGGCGGATTTGCCTCGCTTTTACCTGGACCTGGCCGATTTGCGCCTGGAATCGGCCATCTGCCTGTTCCACCAACGCTTCTCCACCAACACCGTACCGCGCTGGCCGCTGGCCCAGCCGTTCCGCTATCTGGCGCACAATGGCGAAATCAATACCATTGCCGGTAACCGTCAATGGGCGCGGGCACGTGCCTACAAATTTAAAACGCCGCTGATCCCCGATCTGCAAGATGCCGCACCGTTCGTTAACGAAACCGGCTCTGACTCCAGCTCTCTGGATAACATGCTGGAGCTGTTTCTGAGCGGCGGAATGGATATCGTGCGCGCCATGCGTTTACTGGTGCCGCCCGCCTGGCAGAACAACCCGGACATGGATCCGGAACTGCGTTCGTTCTTTGACTTCAACTCCATGCACATGGAGCCGTGGGACGGCCCGGCCGGTATCGTCATGTCCGATGGTCGCTATGCGGCCTGTAACCTGGACCGTAACGGTCTGCGCCCGGCGCGCTACGTCATCACCAAAGACAAGCTGATCACCTGCGCCTCTGAAGTGGGGATTTGGGATTATCAGCCGGACGAAGTGGTGGAAAAAGGCCGCGTAGGCCCCGGCGAACTGATGGTTATCGATACCCTCGAAGGCCGCATTCTGCACTCCAACGAAACCGACAACGACCTCAAAGGCCGCCACCCGTACAAAGAGTGGATGGAACGCAACGTCAAGCGTCTGGTGCCGTTTGAAGAACTGCCGGACGATCAGGTCGGCAGCCGTAAGCTGGATGACAACCTGCTGGAAACCTACCAGAAGCAGTTTGGCTACAGTAGCGAAGAGCTGGACCAGATTGTGCGCGTCCTGGGCGAAAACGGCCAGGAAGCGACAGGCTCAATGGGTGATGACACCCCGTTTGCCGTGCTCTCCAGCCGCCCGCGCATCATTTACGACTACTTCCGTCAGCAGTTTGCGCAGGTGACCAACCCGCCGATCGACCCGCTGCGTGAAGCGCACGTCATGTCGCTGGCAACCTGTATTGGCCGCGAAATGAACGTATTTTGTGAAGCCGAAGGTCAGGCGCACCGTTTGAGTTTCAAATCGCCAATCCTGTTGTACTCCGACTTTACTCAGTTGCTCACCCAAGACCAGCAGCACTACCGCGCTGAAACGTTGGATCTGACCTTTGATCCGCGCGAGAAGTCATTGCAGCAAACCGTTGAGGCGCTGTGTGAAGAAGCCGAGCGCAAAGTGCGTGAAGGTGCCGTGTTGCTGGTGCTTTCCGACCGTGCCATCAGCGAGCACCGTTTACCGGTTCCGGCACCAATGGCGGTGGGTGCCATTCAGCACCGCCTGGTGGAAAAGAGCCTGCGCTGCGATGCCAACCTGATTGTTGAAACTGCCAGCGCCCGCGATCCGCATCATTTCTCCGTTCTGCTGGGCTTCGGCGCTACGGCTATCTATCCGTATCTGGCGTATGAGTCACTGGCTCGACTGGTGGACAACCACACCATCGAGAAGCCTTACCGCACGGTAATGCTCAACTACCGCAACGGTATCAACAAAGGCCTGTACAAGATCATGTCCAAAATGGGCATCTCAACGATCGCCTCGTACCGTTGCTCCAAGCTGTTCGAAGCCGTGGGCCTGCACAAAGAGCTATCAGCGCTCTGCTTCCACGGGGTAGTGAGCCGTATTGGTGGTGCCAACTTCGGCGATTTCGAGCAAGACCTGCAAAATCTAGCAAAACGCGCCTGGTTGAAGCGCAAAACGCTGGAACAGGGTGGCCTGCTGAAATTCGTTTACGACGGCGAATATCACGCCTATAACCCGGATGTGGTCAACAGCCTGCAACAAGCTGTGAAAAGCGGCGAGTACAGCGACTACCTGGAATATGCCAAACACGTCAACGAACGCCCGGTGGCGACGCTGCGTGACCTGTTGGCCATCAAACCGCAGGAAGGCGTAGCCATCCCGGTTGACGACGTAGAACCGGCCAGCGCGCTGTTTAAGCGCTTTGACACCGCCGCCATGTCTATCGGTGCGCTGAGCCCCGAAGCCCATGAGTCTCTGGCGGAAGCCATGAACACCATTGGCGGTAACTCCAACTCCGGTGAGGGTGGTGAAGATCCGGCGCGTTACGGCACTAATAAGGTGTCACGTATCAAGCAGGTGGCCTCTGGTCGTTTCGGTGTTACCCCTGCTTATCTGGTCAACGCTGACGTAATTCAGATTAAAGTGGCACAGGGGGCCAAACCTGGAGAAGGCGGTCAGTTGCCGGGCGATAAAGTGACACCGTACATCGCCAGATTGCGCTACTCCGTGCCGGGCGTAACGTTGATTTCACCGCCGCCGCACCACGATATTTACTCTATCGAAGATTTGGCTCAGTTGATTTTTGACCTGAAGCAGGTCAATCCGAAAGCGATGATTTCGGTCAAGCTGGTTTCTGAACTGGGCGTAGGTACCATTGCGACCGGCGTAGCCAAAGCTTACGCCGACCTGATCACCATCGCCGGTTATGACGGCGGCACCGGTGCCAGCCCGCTCAGCTCAGTGAAATATGCTGGCTGCCCGTGGGAACTGGGGCTGGTGGAAACCCAGCAGGCGCTGGTGGCTAACGGGTTACGCCACAAAATCCGTCTGCAAGTGGACGGCGGTCTGAAAACCGGCGTTGATATCATCAAAGCGGCGATTCTGGGCGCAGAAAGCTTCGGCTTCGGTACCGGCCCAATGGTAGCACTCGGCTGTAAATACCTGCGTATTTGCCACCTGAACAACTGTGCTACCGGCGTCGCCACGCAGGATGACAAGCTGCGCCGCGATCACTACCACGGTCTGCCTGAGCGTGTGATCAATTACTTCAACTTTATTGCGCAGGAAACCCGTCTACTGATGGCGGAGCTGGGTGTTAGTCAACTGGTTGATTTGATTGGCCGTACCGATCTTCTGGTGGAACTGGATGGCTTCACAGCCAAACAGAACAAACTGGATCTCTCTGCGCTGCTGCAAACCGCGCAGCCGCAACCGGGCAAAGCGCTGTACTGCACCGAGAGCAACCCGCCGTTTGATGATGGGCTGTTGAACAAGGCGCTGCTGTCTCAGGCACAACCGCACATCGCAGCGAAGCAGAGCAAAGCGCTCTACTTTGATATCCGCAACACTGACCGTTCCGTCGGTGCAACTCTATCCGGTGCTATTGCCGCTCAGCACGGCGATCAAGGGCTGGCAAGCGACCCGATCAAAGCCAACTTCTCTGGCACTGCCGGACAAAGCTTCGGCGTATGGAACGCAGGCGGCGTGGAACTGACGTTGACCGGTGACGCTAACGACTATGTGGGCAAAGGCATGGCTGGCGGTTGCATCTCCGTGCGTCCACCGGTTGGCTCCGCGTTCCGCAGTCATGAAGCGAGCATTATCGGCAATACCTGCCTGTACGGCGCGACTGGCGGCAAGCTATTTGCCGCGGGCCGGGCGGGCGAACGTTTCGGCGTGCGTAACTCCGGTGCCATCACCGTGGTGGAAGGCATCGGCGACAACGGCTGTGAGTACATGACGGGCGGTATCGTCTGCGTATTGGGCCGCACCGGCGTTAACTTTGGCGCAGTCATGACCGGCGGTTTCGCCTACGTACTGGATGAAGACGGTGAGTTCCGTAAGCGCGTCAACCCTGAGCTCGTGGAAGTGCTGTCGGTCGACGATCTGGCGATTCACGAAGAGCACTTACGCGGCCTGATCACCGAGCACGTGCAGCACACCGGTTCCCAGCGCGGCGAAGAGATCCTCGCCAACTGGCCGGTCTGGGCATCGCGTTTCGCGCTGGTGAAACCCAAGTCGAGTGATGTGAAGGCATTATTAGGGCATCGTAGTCGTTCCGCAGCCGAATTGCGGGTTCAGGCGCAGTAAGAGGGCATTATGAGTCAGAACGTTTATCAATTTATCGACTTACAGCGTGTTGATCCGCCGAAAAAGCCGTTAAAGATTCGCAAAATCGAGTTCGTGGAAATCTACGAACCCTTTTCCGAAAGCCAGTCCAAGGCACAGGCAGACCGCTGCCTGGCCTGCGGTAATCCCTATTGCGAATGGAAGTGCCCGGTACACAACTACATTCCCAACTGGCTGAAACTGGCAAACGAAGGGCGCATTATCGAAGCGGCTGAGCTGTCGCACCAGACCAACAGTCTGCCGGAAGTGTGTGGACGCGTTTGCCCGCAAGACAGACTGTGTGAAGGTTCCTGTACGCTTAATGCGGAGTTTGGCGCAGTCACCATCGGCAATATCGAACGCTACATCAATGACAAAGCGATCGAAATGGGCTGGAAACCCAACCTGTCTCACGTGAAACCCACCGGCAAGCGGGTTGCCATTGTGGGCGCGGGCCCGGCAGGGTTAGCGTGTGCCGATGTGTTGGCACGCAGCGGTGTGCAGGCGGTGGTGTTCGATCGTCATCCGGAAATTGGCGGTTTGCTGACCTTCGGGATTCCGGCCTTCAAGCTGGAGAAAGAGGTGATGATCAAACGCCGTGAAATCTTCAGCGAGATGGGTATTGAGTTCCAACTCAACACCGAGATTGGCAAAGACATTGCGCTGGAGACCCTGCTCGCCGATTACGACGCGGTATTCCTGGGTGTCGGCACCTATCAGTCCATGCGTGGCGGATTGGAAAACGAGGACGCGCCGGGCGTGTACGACGCACTGCCGTTCCTGATTGCCAACACCAAACAACTGATGGGCTTTGAAACTACGCCGGATGAACCCTATACCGATATGAGCGGCAAGCGCGTGGTGGTGTTGGGTGGCGGTGATACCGCGATGGACTGCGTGCGTACCTCGGTGCGCCACGGTGCAACCCACGTGACCTGTGCCTACCGTCGTGATGAAGTCAACATGCCCGGATCCAAGCGCGAAGTGAAAAATGCGCGCGAAGAGGGCGTGGAATTTCTGTTCAACCTGCAACCGCTCAGCATCGAAATTAACGGTGCCGGTAAAGCCTGCGGTGTAAGAATGGCGCGTACTGAACTGGGTGCGCCGGATGCCAATGGCCGCCGTCGTCCTGAAATCGTCGAAGGCTCCGAGCATGTGCTGGAAGCAGATGCCGTGATCATGGCGTTTGGTTTTCGTCCGCACAAGATGGACTGGTTGGCGAAACACGGCGTGGATCTGGATAGCCAAGGGCGCATCGTGGCCCCTGAGCAGAGCGAGAGCGCGTTCCAGACCAGCAACCCGAAAATCTTCGCCGGTGGCGATGCGGTACGCGGTTCCGATCTGGTGGTGACAGCCATTGCCGAAGGCCGCAAGGCCGCGGATGGCATCATGAACTATCTGGAAGTGTAATCGGCAACGCCATCCATCAAGGCGGCGCAAACCGCCTTTTTCTTGTGCGCACTATGCGGATGATTTAGCTATTGCTATTGAACTGATCGAGGATGTCCTGCTCTGTCAGCATCGGCGTTTGCTGGGCAAAATCATAAAAATCCGGTTTGCTTTCAATATAAATCTGACTCACCAACCGTTTGCGATCGTCTGGGAATATCCCCGCAGACAGTTCATAGGTTTGCGTTTCTAGCAGCAGGTAATAGAGATGGGTGCCGCAGATTCGGCAGAACGTACGCTCGGCCCATTCTGACGAGCGGTAATGGGTGACATTCTCTTCACCGCGCAGTGTCACATCGTGTTTGCACTCAACTGCCAACAGCGGTCCGCCGCCCCACTGGCGGCACATGTTGCAATGACACACGCTGACCTCATGCACACACGCTTCCGGTACTTCGACGGTGACTGCGCCGCATAAGCACTGGCCTTTGGTCATTTTCATCACGTCCTCCTGCCGCCAACGGTTATCGATTTTTATCAATGCTGTTGCCATAAAAAAAGGGCATACCGACGGTTGCCCCTTTTCTGTGAATGTGATTATTTCACCACACGTAACGATGGTCGCCCACCGCGCGGCGCCGATGGTGGATCATCATCAGGCGGGTTAGTCTCCGTCACGCTGTCTTGTTGCTCGTTATCCACAACCGACATCACCACACCCGGCGTCAATGCCTCACCCTGCACATCCGTAAGGCTATCCTGCTCATAGGCGGGCTCAGGCTCAAACATGGTGCCAGCGCCGTTTTCACGGGCGTAAATAGCCAGCACAGCGGCCATAGGGACATAAACCTGACGCGGTACGCCCCCAAAGCGGGCGTTAAAACGCGCGCTGTCATCAGCCAGCTCCAGGCTACCTACCGCACGCGGTGCGATATTCAGTACTATCTGCCCATCACGGGCGAATTCCATTGGCACCATTACGCCTGGCAGCGATACATCAACCACCAGATGCGGCGTTAATTGATTATCCAGCAGCCAATCATAAAAAGCCCGCAACAGATACGGACGGCGCGGAGACAGTTGAGACAACGCCATACAGGTTTAACCTCGGGTGTGCAAACGGATTTCACGCTCGGCTTCGGTCAGGGATGCCAGGAAAGCATCACGCTCGAAGACGCGCGTCATATAACCTTTCAGCTCTTTCGCCCCAGCGCCCGTCAATTCGATGCCCAGCAACGGCAAACGCCACAGCAGCGGTGCCAGATAGCAATCGACCATGCTGAACTCTTCGCTCATGAAATAAGGCGCTTCATTGAACACAGGTGCAACGGCCAACAACTCTTCACGCAGTTGTTTACGCGCCGCATCCGCTTCTTGTGAATTCCCCTGCATGATTTTTTTCAAGAGAGAATACCAATCGGATTCAATGCGGTGCATCATCAGGCGGCTGGTACCGCGCGCCACCGGGTAAACCGGCATCAACGGAGGATGAGGGAAACGCTCATCCAGGTATTCCATGATGATACGAGATTCATACAGCGTCAGTTCGCGATCGACCAACGTCGGCACGGAGCCATAGGGATTGAGGTCAATAAGATCCTGTGGCAGGTTATCCATATCCACCAGCTCAATCTCGACACTCACGCCCTTTTCCGCCAAGACAATGCGAACCTGATGGCTAAAAATGTCGGACTGACCAGAAAACAGCGTCATCACCGAACGTTTGTTGGCAGCGACAGCCATGAAAACCTCCAAGTTTATCGAGAAATACGACTAATAACTAAACGGCGCTATCCTGCATAGCCCGGAATCACTGTACGTGATTGTCCACAAGAAAAACGTCTGGCGGCATCAACATTCGGGAAAATTGCCGGCTGGCATACAGGCTCAAAATCGGCAATCGGCAAGTAGTTTACCAGATTTTGTGCGTTCTGTGGTGAAAGAAGCGCGATTTCATTACTAACCATCAGAAAAGCAGGATTATTTTTTTATCTGAAGAGATGAAATGCGGGCAGAATTAGCCCGATGAGACGAATGCAAGACAAAAAAAAACCGATGCAAGCACCGGGTTTTTTGCGTTGATTTGCAGCGATAAACGCCAGA
>ML178789.1_pt6 | contig 18287 bp, 15 predicted proteins | sample 2451431 | NCBI scaffold set ML178787.1 | reverse complement strand
TGTCGCCAGTGCGATGCCTCTCTCCGCGCCGTCATTCACTGGCTTCAAATCTTGAACAATTTTCTTTGCACTTTGATAAGATGGAAGACTATTCCAGACTTTTACATCCGCCTCAAGGAACGACGTGGATATCCCCAAAATATAAAAAAAATGATGTGATGCAGGCCCAATAAAATCATCGAGTGTTTTGTCAGCTAGATCAATTTTTCTTGTATACTTCAATGAACGAGCCTCGTAGTTCTCAATGCGAGTCTCCTGCAAACGTGAAACTATCTTCACCTTATCCTCGATGCCAACTCGATCGGAGAAAAGACTCAATGGAACCAATTCCTGACCAAGATACCAGAGATGACGTTCTAGAGCACTGAGGGCTGCTTGTGATATTATCGTTGATGTAACCTCATTTTTTTTAATCGCCTTGAGGAGAAGCAAATCGTTCATTGGTGCATCAGTCACATTTGGGCAACTGTCCCAAGCCTTGACGTAAATTAATGCAGCAAATAGAGTAAATTCAAGGCACTTTTTCTTGTAAGGTACAGTGCACTCGAATTGATCTTGGAATAGATACAAATTAAATACATACAAGATCTTGGACATCCATCTTGCATGATAGAACGCTCCTGGACTCTGAATGTGTACGCCTCGTGGTGGATCTTCTCCGAGAAAAATCAGAGTCAACTCCAACAACTCCCGATAGTCTTCTCGAGGAAGTGTTCCTCTATCTTGGGTTAATCTCATCTGGATGTATCGGATTGTTTCCTCCTTCAGATCTCTCAAAACTCCGTTGAGCTTTTGATCTTGGCATGGTTTATAATCGGATCGATCGATATTGGGCTAGAAATCTCTGAACTTTTTGAAAAGAGTAACATTTGGTCTTTTCGTTAAGCCAAACCCAGCTTTGAACACATCACGACATACGATTTCCATCATATGATGCCTACAAGTTAACCATAACAATCTCTTGTTCATCTTCTGCTGGAGCAAAACATTCACTCTATTCTTCAATCCCGTATTCACAGCAGGTGTATCAAATCCAAGGGCTACAATTTTGTCTTGCAATTGCCACTCTGTTACCAATGAGAACGCAGCGTTAGCAATAAGACTTCCTGTACCTCTGTCAACCTTTGGGACCCCCAGAAGCTTCTCTGTTTTGTCACCAGATACAACTATAGCAATTCTCTCTTCTTTATTGCAACCTGATAACGCAGGAAAAAGTTTCCCATCGAAATGAAGTACCCTAGGCCCGTCTGCGGTGAACGTGGATCTGTCTTGAGAACGATGAGCGATTCGTCTTCTTCTCACAGTATTGACAGATAAAGAAATATTGTCCAGATTCCCCCCTGAATCGACAACTTGTGCAGCAAGGATGTGCGTTGCTGATGCGTTACTGACATTCGTTCGATCTAAAGCAGCGATAACATTCTCACTTAAAATTTTTTTACGCGGTGGTTTCTTAGGTTTTGAAGCTAATTCATTCGCGAACTCTACCGAGTATGATGAAGAATTTCTACTCAAGACTTCGTTACTCATGAAAGATCCAGTATTTGAGCTCAGATTACTCATCGTATGAGTTAGAAGCTCGACTTCTTCATTCTGAGCTTGTTTCGTTCTTTCACACTCATGATCTCCCTTCTGTCTCTCGCCTCTGTCTAATAATAACCTCCTCATTTCAAATTGTCTCTTCGTTTGCTGATCGATGAGGAATTCCTTAACATCCTCGTCATCGAGGGTATTTAATGCATCCTTGCAGCTAATGTCGAACAACTTTGGAATGGATTGTACAAAATTTGTTTCTCTCGTACGCTGAGCCTGACTTGACCTCTTGATATTACGCACAATAGCTCGATAGTTTTGTACTTCCATTTGTAACTTACGGACGACATTCTTCATCTCAATGATTGGTAGATCAATTTTAGACCATAAGACATGGATTTTCTCACTGACTTCCTTCACTGCATCTTTTTGAGTCCAGCCTTTGACTCGATGATAAAAGAAGTAGACTCTAAGAACGTCTTGTGTGGTTGGTAGAAATTCACCTCCAAATGAATCCAAGGGTTCACCAATTAGAGGAATCGCCAGGCTAGATCGGGTTTCCAGCATTTTGCATAGTTTACCTGAAACCAGTGCATGAAACGAAAGGAAATATAGTAAACAATGTAAATGTAACATTTTTATCACGTTGAATTTCTCATTGAATCGCGAACGAATTATTGAGGGGCGAATTAATGTATCAAGATATTAAGATCTTGCTGATGAAACAATACGACATTGATGGCATTAATCTGATTTGAAACTTTAGGTTTAAAAATTTCAGAAGGCCCAATTATCACTAACCGCAGAACCCAATTCTCCAGCTAGCGAATTACCTGATTGCGGGTATCAGTCTTGCAAAAAATTAATGGATTCGACTAAGAACTGAGCGTTAACATGTCGAAAATATTAACATGAATGATTTAAAGAATGCTTCAAAATGGTCTTTTTGATTTGAGTGAAGGTGTAATGTAATGAATTATATATAAAAATTATAATGAATTATAATGAAAAAGTAATGAATTATATATCATCAAACAATATCTTACCTTCTATTTGGCTTCAAAAAATAATCTCGATTCTTCTTTACACCCAATTCGATTATTAGATTATCTCAGAGTCGTATCGACTCCAATTTCGCTGGAAAATACAATCATATATTCATGAAATTTTCATTCAAAGATCTTAGAAATGGTGAGAATGGGTGGATATTTCAATGTAAAATGAATTATATTAATTGCAACTATTCATTACCTTTCATTCAATAATTTTTTAGAAGAGTCGATCAATATATTCAGATCGTGTTAACATTGAGTTCTTTCCTTCTCCACAGTTGATGCGACAACGATGTAATTAATCTATGAATGAATCTCTCCGCTGCTCAAATCAGACGAGGTAACGCCGCTCACGTCCAGTCAGTCGGCTACTGAAGAGTCAATTACACTCCCCCATAACCACGCGCGCCTAATGGGGAAACAAAGAACATCACATGTCCTTGACTGTCAACAACGTCTCGCGGTTCCGCTAGCCAAAACATTTCATTCCTTGGCGCTTCCCTACCCCCCCTCGCTTCGCGTGTAGATGTAATGCATTGCGTTTTCCCTCACGGCACTCATTAACTCACATGAATTTCCAAGGTTAAACACAGCTGATCGTATGGATGAATTTTTTTCTCTCTTCGTTACACCCTTTCGGGTTTTCATGATCGCCTTCCTACTCCCTCCCCACCCCTCGACAATGAAACTATGCTGGTTAGAGTGCACAAAACTCTTGGCGCCCAAGCCGGGAATCGAACCCGGGTTCTCCGAATGCCAACTGCCACATTCTAACCACACAGCCACTGCCGTCGGTACCGTATGGATGAATTTATCGATGAAGAACTCCGGGGAGGGACATTTAACCATCGCAGAGCCTTACCGAAAGCACAAGCCCTTGAATTATTAGCAGGGAATCTACACGCAGTAGTAATTTCCCGATTAGGAACGAAAAAAAAAAATGAAAATGAGGTAAGACTAGCTGAGGGAGTAGTCAAAATAGTAGCACACGCTCCAGCCTTTTTCTACGTTTTCAAGTCTTAAAAAAGTTGCAAGTCCTACTTGAGCAACTGAAAAGAACAGGAAAAAAATGGATAAATTGAAATTACTTGAAAAATCGAAAATGGAATTTCGATTGCAACAAGGCAGTGGTTAATATCATCGCACAGAGCCCCGCTGATGCAAAAATTCTTGTTCTGTTTTTTACTTTTTGACGTTGGATGAGCAACTAAATCGGAGTAATTTGAAAACTGGAAAAATGTTGTTTTGAGGCAACTTTGATCCCGTTGAGGCAGTACTAAAAATGCTCCGATCAGCTCCACCTCTCGCGAGAATCATTTTCTCAGAGAACATATTTGAAATTTCGATGAGTAAGGGAATCGGATACTTAGTGTCATTTTGACCACCCCTAATGTCCACTATTCCGAGACTGCTGGAGACATATCCAATGACTTTGGCTGATGACGTGACTGAGCTTCCAATGCATTTCGGTCCAAAGGCGGCACACCAAATGTCAAATTGACGTTATTCGTGAGCGCCTAATGTCTACAAGGATGTCCACCATTCCGAGACTGCTGGAGACATACCCAATGACTTTGTCTTATGATGTGACTGAGCTTCCACTGGATCTCGGTCCAGAGGCGGAGCACCAAATTTCAAATTGTCTTCATTCGTGAGCGCCTAATGTCTACCAGTATGTCCACCATTCCGAAACAGCCGCAGACATACCCAATGACTTTGTCTTATGACGTGACTGAGCTTCGAATGGATCTCGGTCCAGAGGCGGAGTACCAAATTTCAAATTGTCTTCATTCGTGAGCGCTTAATATCGTCAAGTATGTCCACCATTCCGAGACTGCTGGAGACATATCCAATGACTTTGGCTGATGACGTGACTGAGCTTCCAATGGATTTCGGTCCAAAGGCGGAACACCAAATGTCAAATTGACGTCATTCGTAAGCGCCTAATGTCTACAAGTATGTCCACCATTCCGAGACTGCTGGAGCCATACCCTATGACTTTGTCTTATGACATGACTGAGCTTCGAATGCATTTCGAGTTCAGCATAAATCAATAGAGGAATCGATTCGAATAACCAGAAAATCCTATATTCTCCAAACTGATATGAGACGAGTGAAGAAAACTAATATAAATCCAAAAGAAGTGGGTTGTCACCGAAACTAATAACTAAAAATGACAGTAATGAAAACGAAATAATACTTTTGTTCAATATGACAACTCTGAGAGAAAGGTGAATGCAAAATAAGAAAAACCAAGATAACAGTTTCCGGAGAATTCTGGTCCGCCATACTCGACAGAATCTAAAAATAATTATTACTAAAAATTAATAAATGATTTGCTTTTCGGAGCATAATGAAGAGGCTCGATTATTATTTTATTAATTTACGGACGGCAAATGTACACAGCGCAGGTCCGGAGACACGACGTGGGCTTTCACAAGGCCTCTTACCCGCGACACTAGCTGAGATATCTTTCTCTATCCCTGGTGCCTCCGGAGAATAATGATAGAAAAAGAAAAGAAAAAACATTAAATCCAAACAAAATATCTGAACAAAATCCCTGATGAATGCCAGTCGATGTTCCCTAATGATATTTCCCGAAATATCGCATAGCTCACTCGCAATGAATTAATATCTCTCACTCCGCAAATTGCATCGACTCGAATACCCACACGTGGTTATCAAGATGGAGTCGATAACCCCCGTTTGCGATACTATTTCTCCTGCCGGAGAAGCTGTCAGGAGCCGCTAGACAACCCAAATTGCCCTTTTATTCTCGAGTAACAAGGTCGCAACGGTGATCACTCATAAACATGTGCACATTCACGCCAATTATTCACAGGGACCGTCGATCTTGTCGTCCGGAGAAATTCGCCCCGTGCTCGGCAGTTGAGACCGCCTGGATGATTCGCCTGGATATTTCACCTTGTATTTTCGCCGAGAAAGGTCTCTAAATCGCCAGAGTATCGCCGCAGATTCACCCTGATAACCTTTTCCTCCTAAATCCCCCGTAGAGTTCCACACGTTCGATTTCTGACGTGTAATTAGACCCACACAAGTTTTAGAAATTAAACCATGTACAGCGTCTGACGGTAGAGATGGAAGTGATAAGGAAGGCGGAAGTGGTTATTGCCCTCTCGATCACATACCATCTCGCTCCATTTCTCTTGGGCCATGACATTGGCCCTGAATTCAAATGATTAGCCAATTCAGGTCTCATTTGCGTATTTCGCCGGCCACGTGCTGTGCAGTGGCGCCGTCTAGTCCTCTCAGGTATACAACACTAGTGTCGGGTGATCTATGACGCCTTTCCGGAGGTAAGAATCGCCTCGTGGATGAGTTTTGGGTATTGTGTGGGTTAGAGGGATCCACGGAACATACATTTCAAATTTTCGCTTTCTCCTGTCTCAGAACGATAGTTCGAGATATGAAGAAGCAATGCGAATTTTTTCAAATTTTTAAAACACTTTTATCAGACCTCAACAAGCTTTTGAATTTCTTATGACAAAGTACATTCGAGAGAGTGCATAAAGTTTATATGCATGTGATTTCATCAGAATTGATTGAAATTATTATGAATCTCCATCGATTACTTGATGTAAACGATGAAAAGAACTCCGACTTTTTTTTTACATTTTTCAATCAATTTGTTATTGAATTAAAAACTATGATTTTCCGTTGAATTTCGATTTCGTTGAATTTTTGTAGAACAACTCTTCAATTATCGGGCTATCATCTGACGAAAGAACGAATAATTTATATTATTCCAAATCACCGAAAAATGCAAAATAAAATCCTCAAATTTTTGGGCAGTGACAAGTGCTTGGATCACTTAGAACTTTTATGGAGGCTATTACCTGAAATGGAGAAGGGCAGCCATCTGACGACACCTTTTCCCGAATTATCCGACGTTCCTGGTCGCACCCAATAAATTACTGTATACCTTCTTTATTTTCTGTTTTGTTAATTGCATTTTTTTCCATTTTCATGCAAAGAAGATGTAAAATTCCCTACTTAATGACGATTCCACAGAAACTTGAATGGTCGAGAAGGGATAATTCTACGCTGGTTTGAATCTCCCCGTGGAGGACTTACTGTCATACTATTGGGGCTCCAACGTTGTCGAATTTCCTCTACACTCCCCAGGCGTGTTTATTAAGTTTTCGGCAACGTTCCATAACGAGCAACATTACCATAACATTTACCATGAAAAAAGATCGGTCAGTGATTAAATATCATTCATTTTCTCAAACAGAAGATGAATTTTCTATTAACAATTAAATGTAAAGATTTATTTGGTTCCATATAATATAGAATAATAATAATAAGAATGATACATGATAGAATTATGCCTGTAATAAACAATGAAACTAACATATATTTTTATAAATTATGAATATCAATAATGTTTAGAATATCCAAGTGAATCGACGATTTTTCTTTTCACGATTTCAATTCTTCTCAATATTTTGAACTGAACATCAGAGCTTTTATTGAATACCATATTTGATTTTATCTAATAAAATGATGAAATGATGAACAATATTTCATTTTTGGAAATTTAGACCTTTTTCCATAAGTAATTCATGGAAAATGAATTTCCTACCTTCTAAATCATTCTTGGTAATAGATGATCAATTTATTCATATCCAGAGTTCTAGCGGTGATCTATTCCATAAAAAATAATCAAGTTTTCGGAAAGTTGAACAATCGTAATTATTTATTTGTACGACAAAAATGTAAAAAAAATACCATGCCCCAGAATACATATAATTTGAATAGAGCTGATTATGTTTGAATTTTTTCAAATTTTTCAAATGCAATTCAATTAAACAAATCGATATTTGAAAATCTGTGGTGTGTAGTATTATAGAGTAAATTTGTACTGATTTCAATCGTTTGAAGTTTCCGTTGGTGGATTCGAATTATTCAAATAATTTTCCAACGAAAACTTCAAGTCCTCTCTCGTGCAATTGGATGACGACTCCCGGTATTGTTGAACCACTAGCTCAAATTTTCTTTGCTGGCTTCATCTTTCGTAAGCAGATCATTATATTCACTTACGAGAGATACACTCCTTTCAGCAACATCGTTTCTGGCATGAAGACATTTGACAATTTTGGAAGCGGCAACAAAATCATCTCTACTCTTCCATGTCGTAGAGTCGGTATTCAAGAAACTAGAATCTATTTTCAATATTTCAAAAAACTTCATGGTATTTTCTGTAACAAAAGAATCTAGAGTAGAATCTTGGATGAATTTTGCGTCGTTTATTCCCACTTTTCGCTTTTTTCGATCATCCATAAGAGCAGAACGAGACTTGATGGCCTGGCACATCTTTCTCTTACAATCTGCACTCACATTTTCATCGAAAAAAGCGAGAGCTATCAATTCCTCTGACAAGTACCAAAGGTGATTAACGAACTTTTTGAATGCAACCTTGTAATTCTTCCCATGCTTATCAATAGTAGCATTCTCTGCTAAACGTTTCAAAAATATCAAATCATTATTGGGAGCGGTGACTACATTCGAAGCTGTGAACCACACTTTGTGATACACGAGGACGACGAAAATACATACATTTACTAACCCTGAATTTTCCTGAGCTGTCAATCGGAACTGATCCCGGAAACAAGAAAATTTTCAAGGAATAGATCACCTTGGCCATCCACCTGGCATGATGAATAGGAATCAAAGCCCGAAATCGATTCCCTTTGGGAAGATTTCCTCCGAAGAACAGCACCAGCAGCTCCGAAAACTCTTGGTAATCCTTGCGAATGTTGTCCTCCTACGCAGTAAACAGGGAATAGTATTTTTCGATACGGGGGCATAAAAAAATTTTCTGCCGAGTGTGAGTTTACAGAACGAACCGAAGGCGAGTTCTGTAAAACACTCGGCAAAAAATTGTTTATGACCTAGTATCGAACGATATTTTTTGTTATTTTGTGCGTGAAAAGCGTTTTACGAACGCGCAGTATGCGTGAAACGTTGCTTCACGCACAGAGTGACAAAAAAAATATTTCGTGTTAATCATAATTTGAAAATGTGCAAATGGAATCACTAGAGAAGTGTACGTCTATCAATTTTACACTATCATCAACAAATCTTTTAGCTAACCTTTAACTGTGCTTCAGCAAAATGGAGAATATCTGCGATGTTGTCCGGCAAGGCTTCCTTCACAGTAAGATCCGTGACTCCCGGTGAGATTTTTCCTTTATCTAGGTTACTCCAGTATTCTTGGAACCGCTTGAAAATGGAGACTTCGGGTCCTGATGTACATCCCATTGACGTGTCAAATACAGCTTTCAAAAGGAGTTCGAAAACGTGATGCCGGCATGCCATATACAAGAGGTCCCTCCCGGTTTTTTCTTCCAACTGAACTCAAACACCCTTTTCACTTCCTGTATTACTGGAAGTGGTGTCAAAGACCATCGAGCAGATCTCATCCAGGACACCCCATTCCTCCAAGCTATGGTATACAGCTTCTGCCTGCTCTATTCCAGTCCCTCTTTCAATCGCGGGCACACCGAGCAATTGGTGAAAATCATATCCAGATACGAGAACTGGGAGTCTGTCGATCATTTCAAGTTTGTCATCTGGCGATGATAATCGTTTGCCGTCCCAATGTACCATCAGAATATAACATGATTTATTTTTCATGTTTTGTCGGATGGTATCACTGAGCGACTTTCAATGTACTTGCCGGTTTCGACGCACAGTTTCATGGCTCAAGTGGACATCGTCCAAAGTTATGCCAGCAGTCATGAGAGCAACTGCTAGCACACGTGTTGCCATCCGATCGCTAACTTTGGCACGATCCAAAATCGCAGTGATGTCTGGAATCATGATTTTCAACTTTTTGGCCCCTAATGATGGTAATACTAGCTCAAAGTCACTGTCAACTCCCTCATCGTCCTCAATATATTTCAATATCTCATCGATGTCTTCATCGTCATCGAAAAGATAGTTGCCATAATTAGCAGCAATCCCGCTCATTTTTTCTAAAAGTCAAAGAAATAAGTGGCAGAAGATTAGACATGAGGGGAAAGTTGATAGGGGAAGCTAGAATAAAATTGACCCTTTTGACTGTTTTTTCATATATTCATAACTCAGGAACAAATTCAGTAGCGAAGTGGTAAAGAGTAATAAGTCTGTTCAGCTAATTGGCCAGTTTTCGAGGAATATCTCTGAATCTAAGAGAGACACCGAAATTTTCATTGAGACCTTTTTTGTAGCTCTCATTTGGTTCTACAAAAAAGGTTCTGAGGAAAATTTCGCTCTCTTACATTCTGAGATATTTCACAAGAAAACGAATAGGGAATGAGTCGACTTGTTACCCTTTACCAATTCACTACACTGGTAGAATGATTCATTTATTCCAAACGAGATTCGTTAACAATTAACGAATGGTAGAGATGAATATGACCAAAGAAATATTCAAAGAAATATTTAATAGTTAACCAATGCTTCACTTGAATGGCGAAGGAACGAATGAACATTTGGCGAGACCGAATACACCCTAACCTCCAATCAAAATCCATTCGTTAACAATAACTAATCCGTTCTATCAGTGTACAGAATACATCAATAGAGCTCAGTTTGAATACGTCGTGAAGAAGAATTGTTGGTTGAATAAAAAAAAAAATCTAATTTCATTAACATCTCAATAAGTTATCAACATGTTTAAAAAATGAAAAAGGTTTGTTTTACCCCGCCTTTACCTGTATAACGACACAACGAGTGTATAACCACATTGATATATGTATTCTAAGAACACAACGAGTGCATAAACAATCGATTTGTTATGAAAACAAGCAGTTGACCGCTCCTATATTGCAGAAGGCATGTGACTGTTACTTTATGTATTATCTGTATTTTAATTTTTTATTTCTACCAATTCCATTGGTAGAAAATACCATTCCAAGCTTCCGAATGGATCAATAGCAATTCTCTTTTTCAATTTACAGGAGAAACTATTTTCTCACGTCACATTCCTATCCCAATCTTTCTTCAAGTTATTGTGCGAACGAGGAATTTAGGGAACACCAAAAATGTAAAATCGCTTATACGAAGTTGATTAATTGAAATGCATCTCCAAAACTTTGTATAAACGGGTACATATATTTTGATTGACCTAGATAGCTTACATCGAGACGAGTATTTTGAAAAACAAGTGTATATCTCGATTTTTGCACACGCGAGCGCGCGTACAAGGATGTTGATAAAAAAAACAGAAAAAGGGGAATATCTCGAACACTTTGTATGAACAGGTATAGGTGTTTTAATTAATCTCGGTAGAGGACAACGAGACGAGTATTTTGAAAGGAAAGAAAATCTAAATCGGTCCAATAATTTCAAAGATATTCGTGAAAAACGATTTAAAAAAGAATCGCTTCATCTCAAAAACTACTTGACCGATCAAGCTGAAACTGTGCACAGAGTTTTCTCTTTAAGACCTATAATCTGACAACATTTCAACTTTTTATGAATTATTTTAGCCACTTAATGACTCAATTTTCCAAAAATTTACCATCGGGAAGGTGGCGGTGGACATATTCACATACAGACATGGTCGCCAAACTTCGTATTTTTACGTTTCAGAACATTCTACATCATCTCCAATGAAAATTAGAGAATGTGAAAATCGGGCGATTACAAAGCTTCCATTCGGAAACAAAAAGCGAAATCGGTTGCGTAGTTTTGGAGATATTGCATATAGTAGATTTTCAGAAAAAGTCCAATATCTTCAAAACCATTGATCTGATTGAGCCGATTTGAAATGCGAACGATTTTTATTAAAAGAGCCAGGTTTTCTCCAATTTTCAAGTGGATATCTCAATTATTTCGAAGGCTAGAGAACGTACTAGGATTTTATCGAAAAAACAAAATCAAGAATACCTCAGGAACTCTATGAAATAGCTATATATATTTCCATTGCGCCCATCTGAAATATGAACCGTTGTTATCATAAGAGGAAGGTTCTCTCCTAAATTCAAGTGGAAAAAACAGAAAAGTGAAAATATCTCGAAAACTTTGTAGGGATGGTTATATAGGTTTTCATTGATCTAGATAGGAGACATTAGGACGAACATTTTGAAAGAAAAAAAAATGAAATCGATCCGCTAGTTGTGGAGATATTCACGAAAAATGATTTAAAAACAACTCGCTTTTTCTCAGGAACTATCGGAGCGATTGAGTTGATCTTGTGCACAGAATTAGTCCTAGTTGGGACCTATACTTTGACAAAATTTTAGATTTCTTGAAATTTGTTTAGTCATTTTATTACTCGATTTTCTAAAACTTTATTTCCTAAAAGTGGAGGGGACGACGACAAACAGACATGATCGTTAAACTTCGTATTTTTACGTTTTAGACCGTTCTACATCGTTTCCAATGAAAATTAGGAAATGTGAAAATCAAAGGATTGCAAAGTTTCCATTCGCTAGCAAAACGAATGGATTGAGCTCATTCTCGTTTCTCTATTTTTCATAAGAGTGGAGGTGACTCTTGTTTATTATTATTATTATTATTATTATTATTATTATTATTACCTGGTTTTGATGATTCGGTCGTTTTGTCGTCTTTCTGTTCTTCCGTTTCATCACGGATTCTACTGACTCTCGTATCGATGATCATATCCAGCAAACCTTTTCGTCTTGTTTGTCGATGAAGATTCAAAAGGGTGATCACTGCCTCATTTTTTGCAGCACCCACTTGTGTTTGGTGAGCAATATCAAACAAGTCTTCCAACGTGCATCTAAAGATTGCCTCTCTCGTTTGAAATGTGTCGGAACTCTTCTTCTCAGGAGGATATTTGAGAATCTTTTGATACTCGTTCACTAATTTCTCGAGTTCAGCAATGGCGTGGTCTTCTTTCATTATCGGAATCCCTGCGTATTCCCAAAACACTGTCACCTTTCGCACCACTCGCGTCGCAGCTTCACGGGGTGTGAGTTTTGGTCTATAACGTCGGGTATGATGGAAATAATACTCCAATACTTGTTTATTTGAAGGTAATTGATTGCCAACAATTTCCGATCTCATTTTACCAATTAAGGGAATTTCCGTATCTTTTCGCGTCTCCGGTATTATCATATACGTGCTCTCTCGGTGATATAAACACGGAAGAAGCTTGTTGGGATGCTTCCTGTTCAGAAGTTTTTGCTCAACTGAACTAGTGAGGACGAGAGAATTGACAGAGGGTATGGAATACTAAGAAACACTGAAATACCTACATACCCCCCTCCCGTTCAAACAGATGACTTGGCTTTACTCGTCATAAATTGTTTGAGATTAGTCATTCGCCTTGCACTGACCCTTATTCAATATTACTTGGCAATTTCCAATGCAGGTAAATGACTGAACCCCAAGCCATGAATTGTGAATTGTAAGAACAATCCACAATAGAATTCATTCTGAGAATAAAGTGTGTTCGAAGTGAATAATTCTTTCATTTGGATTCATATGTTGCAATTCAGTAGTGAGGGGTTCAATCGGTTTAAGTCGACTTAGCTCTTAGATGAATTTTTGGAGAATATCTTGAAACCTATTGAAGATGGTGAAATTTCCATAGAAACCTTTTCTATAGATCTATAGATCTTGTTTTGCTCTACAAAACGGTTCTTATCAAAATTCTGCTATCTAGCTTCGATTCTGAGATCTTATCAAAAAACAAGGGCTGGACTAAAATTGACTTAAACCGATTGACCACTTCGCTACTGAATTGTCCTTTTTTATGCATATTTGTCGGGACGGACGACGGTAGACCTATGATTTATTTATGGCCTAAGCCTAGCACACGATCTTGGGTCGACACTTGTGACCTCCGAGAAGACCGTCATAAAATCATTTGACTTTCGCCAAACTACTCAGCTATGAACTGCCAGTGGGTCAAATATTTTCTTATATTTTGAAATGCTGCTGAGGCCTGTTAGAAGCGTTTTAAAAATTTGAAAAAATTCACATCGCTTCTTCATATCATGAACTATCGTTTTGAGGCAGGAGAAGAGTGAAATTGGGAAATATATATTTCGTGGGCCACTCTAGTATGGGTACTAGATTAGGTTGTGTAGGTCCCGTAACGTGCTGCGCCCTATTGGTGTAATTCAGGCCAGCGCGGTATCCAAATCACTCCGCCGACAAGGTTTTGACAGGTGTGGATAACTTGGACGTAGAAATGTGAAGGTGTGATGCTTTTATGGTGTTTTATAAGGCATTGGGTCGTGGTGACTCGTTCCCCAGGCTTCGTGATGGTCCTCTGCGAAGCTGAGTGGTCCCTCAATTATGTAGGATGAGCCAAAACTACTCATTCATACTGTTCTTTCACACACATACACATCATTCTTAGTTCTAACCTAACCTCCGGAGTGCCAGTGCATATACATATTATTCGCATTAAATTATATATTTTCTCCACACACGTCCAATCGAGGAAAATACGAATTCCTTCATTGCAATGTCTCCAAGCGTTTCTACCACTCTGAGACTCCTGGAGTCATGTCCAATGACCCTGCCACTTGACACGACTGAGCCTCTGATAAACTTGACTAGAGGTGGAGCACCAAATTTTTGGTTTGTCTCACTGAATAGCACTTAATTTGAGGAATGCACCGTACCCATATGCCTATCCCCCCTACACTCCTTTCATTCACATTGGTTGCTTTCAAACCCTTCCGTTTTTGTAAAAAAAAAACATTTTTCTGGAGTTTTCTCTCCAGTATCCGAGAGCACGTAAAAAGCGCCTTATTATCCCCTAGGTTTCATTTTTTTAATCGTTTTTTTCCCCACTTTTCTCGTCAACTTGATGCTCATATTTTAAAAACGCAGTTTTTAGAATTTCTATTAGACCACGAAAAAAAAATTGGCAACAAAAAAGCGCCCAATTTTGCGTATATTTTGGTCCCGATTGGAGCACCTAGGACTGCCAACTTGACCAACTGTCCATATATTACGTAAGACGTTTAGGGGAGTGGGGATCTAAAGATTTCTTACTTTTCCTTACGTGGGGGCGGGTGGGTCGTCAAGGATCTTACGTAAGATTTTTTCGTGCCTCTTTCCTTAATTTTTTGTTTTTCAAATGACGAAAATTTGAAAGTCGCGGGAAGAAAATTATTCTTGCATGTAACCACAAGAGGTCTGACACCGGCGTTACCTGGTGTAGAAAATTTGAAAGATTCAAGTGGTATTGGGACCGCTATTTACCGATGGCAGCGTGGTGATCGCCCTGATAACATGGACGACCGATGGTTTACGCATTCAGACTTGTTCAAACCTGTAAATTGTAGCTGACAGTAGTAGTTTTTCTTTGACTCATTCATTTTATATTATTTTCTATTATTGTACACGAAGTCCGGATGTTGTCATTTTTTAGAGGAACTTGAGGATTCGTGAAGTAATTGAATGAAGCGCCAACGTTGAAGCGCCAACGTCCACCAGACATCGCAGCTATTTATAGCGTCCCCAGTCGATATCTAGATAATTGGTATCACCAGTTTAGTTGAGAGTACGTGAATATTCTGACTACAGAATTTATCATCAATGGTAATAGAATGATAAACACAGTTTACTCTTTGCGATTCGTCTGACATATTTCATCCGGGAGCCCCCTAACCTATGTTTTTGTTGATATCTTGATTTATTCTTTAATTGCGCATAAATAATTAGAAAAATGTTTGAGTGAATTCTCTGTTATTTGTCATGAGTAAAGAACCCCCCTCCTCCTTATCCTGGGATTATTTATACATTGAAAATTTTACGTGAACTGAACTCTTGGCAGCACTGGTCGTGACTGTCGTTCTTCTGTTTTATAATAAAACTGCATTGGTGACGCAAATCTGTCAACGCCATTGTTTTACGTTGGTGGATTTTATCTCATCGTCATGAGTTCAACAGCTGGAGATTTATACAGAAAATTGTACGAATCGTACAAAAAGTGTCATCCAACCCAATCAGGACATGAAATTCAGATGAATACGAATAAATTATGGAGTGAAGCCAAAGAAAAATTCAGTGTTGATAAGAAAGAATTTGAGAATCATGTGCTGGAATTAATACGACGCTTTAATGAAAAAGCCACAAAGAAAAAAGTGATTTGATGAGTTTTTGCGTGAAGGTAAATATCAATTATCCACTATTTCAATTACACTGTGACAATGTGTGTAGATTCAGTCTGATTATGTAATTCACAGGCAACGTCTTCTAAGGGTCACGAGGGCATCTCGGTACCAAAGTCGAGGAGTTGTTCTTGGTCCACCTTAGTTACTTCTCAAACGAAGAATTCTTCAAAATCAGGGAATAAAAGATTGTCACAACAAATCTCGCTTGCTGTCGATGAAAATAAGAATCCCGATGACGATCCTCCCACTAAACGAATTTATCTCACTGCAGTACAATCGAAAACAGAGAAACAATTGACTGCACTTGAATCGATACTTAATTCTGCACTTTTTATTCGCGATAGTGGATTAGCAGAGGACGGAATTGAGGAGAGAATAAAGTACATGAGACTTGAGGTGGACGCATTGAAAAAAAGACTGGATTTACAGAAGAAAAATGTTGGATACCAATCTAAACACAGAAAAAAACTGCAAGATGGATCTCACAGGGATAGTGGATTAGAAAAAAAAGTACTAATTTTTTTATGAACATTTTCATATTTTACAGTCTTTTAATTTAGTGTTACACATCAACATGTGCCTTTTCAGTTGAGAACTCCAGGATGACCTCGACTAGAAGACGACCAACCTGAATTTCTCCGAGCCATCACTGAAATTGCAATGTTTGGAAGTCAAGCGGATGAAAGAAGACGATCACAAATGATTCGTACCTGTCGCACTCTAGATGACTTACATTCAGCCGTCACTGACGCTGGATTCACACTATCGAGAAGTGCGACTTATCTTCGATTGCTCCCACGTAATTCAAAAACACTCGAAGGAAAGAGACACGTTAAAACAGCTCCCGCGAAGTTGGTGCGTGCGACTACGGATATGCACAAATCTCATCCTGATCAATATTTCTGTATTGCGAGTGTACATTCTGTGGAAATTCTTGCCTCACTACTTGGACCTGATTAAGTTTTCTTCCTTTCAGGGGTATGTTAGAATTTGATAAAGATTTTGTTGAGATTGAGATAGAGTTGATCCCATTGTAAACTTCCTCTTCGTATCTTACACGATGACAAGGCTAGAATTCCCATCGGAATCACAGCTGCACAGAAACAATCTCCAGGAATAATGCATATGGAGTATCGTATTCATTTGCCAGACCATGATTGGGTCATCGCCGAACGGCACAAGCTCATCCCTTCTGTTTATGCTGGAATTCGTATCGAACAGAATGCAATGGGGCGCCCGGATGGAGTCTCATACAGTGAACCAACTTATATTTCGCTTCGTTCAGGGAAACATTCTTCGTCGACAGCTAACACCCACTATTGTGACTTCAATTATCTACTATATCTAGAACAATTCAATGAACCGGCCAAGACTGAAGAGGGCCAAGTGAAACCCGTCGTCATATTCTCTGTAGATGGAGGCCCTGATGAGGATCCACGATACCCGAAAGTCATCGCCAACGGGATCAAACATTTTAAAGAGCTTAATTTGGATGCAATTTACGTTATGACAAATGCACTAGGGCGAAGTGCATATAATCGAGTAGAGCGACGTATGGCACCACTCAGTCTGCCTCTGTCAGGTTTGATACTTCCTCATGATTCGTTTGGGAATCATTTAGACAAGAATGGAAAAGCAATTGATTCTGAATTAGAGATAAAAAATGTTGGGAAAGCAGAGGAAATATTGGCTAATTGTCGGTCTTCTCTTATTATCGATGGTGAGCCCGTGATCGCAGAGTACCGTCCCCCTCTCCAAAATGAGTTGGATCATCATTCCATACCTATGGAGCATGTAAGCTCGGAATGGTATGTTCAGGAATCGCAGTATTTTTTGCAAATCTCAAAATATGATGATTTGGAATACTGTGCTGCAGCGCGGAGTAATCTTCGAATTATTCTTCCTACTGGTTTTTTCGCACAACCTATTTCACTTCATTGTGCATCAACCCTGACAGTGCCACCTCCAACAGAATTACAAGAATCAGATTATTTCATGCAATTATTCCTAAGAATGACGCTGAAAGTCACTATTCCATGCACCCACAAATGTGTTCCCTATGATTTATTCTGTCCATCGCTGAATGATCAGCTCGGGGGGAGAATATGTGATATCTGTGGTAAATACTTTGCATCGAAGAAGGCAGTGACCTCCCACAAAAAAAGTGTATTTTATCTCCTCTAAACCTCAGCGTCGAAGAGTAAAGAAAGTCATTTCACGACGTGGCCATGAACTCATGTGTGTCATCGAAGAAAATGATAAAACTGAGGGAGTTTTTGAATGGGTAAATGAAGAAGATGTTACAGTCGATTCTGAAGAGGAAGTAACCTTGACTGATACGGGATATACGGGATATCACAGTTGCTACTCCTCTCTCAGATTGGCTGATTGGATCTTGAACCAAAGAAAGTGATGACAAAGAATAGATATTGTTTATCAAGTTACTTTTTATGTGTTGTGTAGTTCATATCAATATTATTTTATTGAATTCATGCAATGTTTTCTAATGTTCTCATTGCATTAAAGAAAAAAACAAATTTGTATGTGCTCATCAATTCCCGATCTTACGTAAGATTTTTTTCTTTGG
>SMLE01000423.1_pt1 | contig 18404 bp, 16 predicted proteins | sample 2451431 | NCBI scaffold set ML178787.1 | reverse complement strand
CTCTATGCCTGTCTTTTTTTACCCGCCCGTTGCTGGGGATTCCTCAGCGGCCTGCTGGGCATAGTCGAAATAGGTTTTATTGGCTTTATCAAAGACGGTCCCAAGTTGCTTGAGTTGGGTGACCTGATATTGGTAATAACGCTCAATGTCACGACTTTTTAGCGCATCGAGCATCGGTAAAATGCCATTATCGTAATAATTTTTATAGGCTTGGGCGATATCCTGAGCCAGTATTTCCCCCTGCCCGGTGCCCGCGGTTGCCGCAAAAAAGCGATCAAGATCGTCCTTCGCCGCACGGGCATATTGCCCGGAACGGCCCGCCGCCGCCATGGCATCATCCCACTGCTGCGTCTCCAACGCGCGAATCGCAAAAGAAGCCGCTACACGCACGCGCTGCATATTGGTGTTACTGCTCGCCAAATTGCCCAGTTCCACGCCCTGAATACGATTTAGCACCACGAGCGCATCGTAACTTTTATTAATGGCAATGATCCCCGTGGCGCTTACCAGCAACAACAGAGCAGCCATCACCCCGAGCAACGCTAATAACCCTGTACTAATCGATATATTTTTCAACATGTTACTCCTTTACAAAATAAACCATATACTTAATAAGGTTATCGATTAACACAACAGGCGGGTTTATCGGCGCTTTGCGCTTTTGGCGGAAAGCTCGCAATATTGACAACGATTGCAAGATAGTTGGGTTTAAGGGCAATAAAAAAAGCACCCTTTTACAGGTGCCTTTCTAAAAAGCTAGAAATTACAGTCTATTGCAAGTAATACCACGGTGTTCCGTGCAGATTATCTCGGCATATCAGCCATAAATATTTGCACGATCGCGCAGTTCTTTACCTGGTTTGAAATGGGGAACGTATTTACCTTCCAGCTCCACCTTTTCACCGGTTTTCGGATTGCGCCCAACACGTGGTGCACGGTAGTGAAGTGAAAAACTGCCGAACCCTCGGATCTCAATGCGATCACCATCAGCTAGCGTTGCCGCCATCTGCTCGAGCATCTCTTTCACTGCATCCCCAACCACCTTGGCCGGGATATGAGATTGCTGTCCAGCAAGTCTTTCGATCAGTTCAGACTTGGTCATAATTCCTCCAAGTGCGTGGTTATATCGATATTGGATAGCCACGATTGACTTACTACCGTAACAGAATGAGTCAGCCTCATGACCGACTCACCCCACCCTATTACTCGCCTTTGGCTGCTTTGAACGCTTCAGCCATTGCGCTGGAGAAGTTACCTTCTTCCTGTTTGTTGTTTACGGTAACGATAGCGTCTTTCTCATCCGCTTCGTCTTTCGCACGTACAGACAGGCTTACAACACGGTTTTTACGATCAACACCAGTGTATTTGGCTTCAACTTCATCGCCTACGTTCAGAACCAGTGTAGCATCTTCTACACGGTCACGAGATGCTTCAGAAGCACGCAGGTAACCTTCAACGCCATCTGCTAATTCAACTGTAGCACCTTTTGCGTCAACAGCAGTGACTTTACCCGTTACGATCGCACCTTTTTTGTTCAGTGACAGATAGTTATTGAACGGGTCTTCCGCCAGTTGCTTAACGCCCAGGGAGATACGCTCGCGCTCTGCGTCAACTTGCAGAACAACAGCGGCGATTTCGTCACCTTTCTTGTATTCGCGAACGGCTTCTTCGCCAGCCACGTTCCAAGAGATGTCAGACAGGTGTACCAGACCATCGATACCGCCATCCAGACCGATGAAGATACCGAAGTCAGTGATAGACTTGATCTTACCTTCTACGCGGTCACCCTTGTTGTGGGTTTCAGCAAACAGCTGCCACGGGTTGGATTTGCATTGTTTCAGGCCCAGGGAGATACGACGACGTTCTTCGTCGATATCCAGAACCATAACTTCAACCACGTCGCCCACGTTAACCACTTTGGACGGATGGATGTTTTTGTTGGTCCAATCCATTTCAGATACGTGTACCAGACCTTCAACGCCTTCTTCGATTTCTACGAAGCAGCCGTAATCAGTCAGGTTGGTCACACGACCGGTCAGACGGGTGTTTTCCGGGTAGCGCTTAGCGATAGCAACCCACGGATCCTCGCCCAGCTGTTTCAGGCCCAGGGACACACGAGTACGTTCGCGGTCGAACTTCAGCACTTTCACAGTGATCTCATCGCCAACATTGACGATTTCGCTCGGATGCTTAACGCGTTTCCACGCCATATCAGTGATATGCAGCAGACCATCAACGCCACCCAGGTCAACGAATGCACCGTAGTCAGTGAGGTTCTTAACGATACCTTTAACTTCCATGCCTTCTTGCAGGTTTTCCAGCAGTTGATCGCGCTCAGCGCTGTTCTCGGATTCGATAACGGCACGGCGGGAAACGACAACGTTGTTGCGTTTCTGATCCAGCTTGATCACTTTAAACTCAAGCTCTTTGCCTTCCAGGTGCAGCGTGTCGCGAACCGGGCGAACGTCAACCAAAGAACCCGGCAGGAACGCACGGATGCCGTTCAGTTCAACCGTGAAGCCGCCTTTCACTTTACCGTTGATAACACCGGTAACGGTCGCAGCTTCTTCGTAGGCTTTTTCCAGCATCAGCCAGGCTTCGTGGCGTTTCGCTTTCTCACGAGACAGCAGGGTCTCGCCGAAACCGTCTTCTACCGCGTCCAGGGTAACGTCGATTTCGTCACCCACCTGGATTTCGAGTTCGCCTTGTGCGTTTTTGAATTGCTCTACCGGAATGGCAGATTCAGATTTCAGACCGGCGTCAACCAGTACGACATCTTTATCAATAGCAACGACAACGCCGCGAACGATGGAACCCGGACGAGTTTCGATTTCTTTCAGCGATTCTTCAAAGAGTTGAGCAAAAGATTCAGTCATGTTGTTAATCTTAAGGGTTTCAATTTAACGTCCATCTGGCATCCTGCTTGATGGGGTTGTTTCACATGCCCTGCTGTTATCCTTAACAACAAGGTTAAAAAAACAATGCTATACCGCGCCTCAATCAACGCTGTGATTGAGCAAGGATTTCACGCGCATAACTGAGCGATTTCGCAATAACGTCATCAATAGACATATCGGTCGAATCCAACACCAGCGCGTCTGCGGCAGGGACTAACGGTGCTACCGGACGACTCCGATCGCGCGCATCCCGTTCTTTTATCTCGGACAAAAGACGTTCAAAGTTAACATTAAAGCCTTTTTCCTGCAACTGTAGCATGCGTCGTTGTGCACGTTCTTCCGCGCTGGCATCCAAAAAAATCTTCACAGGCGCATCGGGGAACACCACCGTACCCATATCGCGGCCGTCCGCGACCAGTCCCGGCGCTTCGCGAAACACACGCTGCCGACGCAATAAGGCTTCTCTTACACGCGGAAAAGCGGCCGCCTGCGAGGCAGTGTTACCGACTGTTTCATTACGAATTTCGTTACTGACGTCCTCACCTTCCAGAATAACGTTCAATTGCCCGTCTTCAGCAACGAAACGCACGTCAAGGTGCGACGCCAGCGGCACTAACGCTTCTTCCGAACCGATATCAACCTGATGATGTAAGGCAGCCAAGGCGAGCACGCGATAAATCGCGCCCGAGTCCAACAAATTCCACTGCAATGTTTCTGCCAACGCCTTGCACAGCGTTCCCTTGCCTGCGCCACTCGGCCCATCAACCGTTATTACCGGTGCCGTTACCGCCATCTCTTTCTCCTATTACTCGGGTCAACCGCGAGGTCTGTTACGACTTACGGTGCCTCATTATACGCGCCAACGAGCAAAACCGTTAACCTAACACCCGGAGAAAGATAAAATTTCAGAAGATGCCTTGCAAAACTGAGGGCGGGCATAAGCCCGCCCTACAGGGAAAGTGCAACTACCGTCTGATTATTAACCGTGGCTCAGACGCGCCAACTGTTGAAAATAGTCCGGGAACGTTTTTGCCGTACATTTGGGGTCGAGAATGGTCACGGGTGTATCGGATAATGCCACCAGCGAGAAACACATCGCCATACGGTGATCGTTGTAGGTGCCGATCTCGGCAAAACGTAACTGAGGGGCAGGCGTAATACGAATATAATCGTTCCCCTCTTCCACCGTCGCACCGACTTTGCGCAGCTCAGTCGCCATTGCCGCAAGACGATCGGTCTCTTTTACGCGCCAATTGTAGATATTGCGCAACGTCGTGGTGCCACCTTCGGCAAACAGCGCTGTCGTAGCAATCGTCATGGCCGCATCGGGGATATGATTCATGTCCATATCGATGGCATGCAACTCACTGCGCTGACACTCGATATAGTCATCACCCCAACGAATAATGGCGCCCATTTTTTCCAGCACGTCAGCAAAACGGATATCGCCTTGCACGCTGTTGCGCCCCACGCCCGTGACACGGACCGTTCCGCCTTTAATGGCCGCCGCCGCCAAAAAATAGGAGGCGGAAGAGGCATCACCTTCCACCAGATACTCACCTGGCGCATGGTATTGCTGGTTGCCCTGTACGCTGAAGTACTGGTAATTTTCGTTGTGCACCTCAACGCCAAAATCTTTCATCATGCGCAGCGTGATATCGATATAGGGCTTGGACACCAGATCGCCTTTGATACTGATGCGGGTGTCTTTGCTCGCCAACGGCGCTGTCATCAGCAGCGCGGTCAGGAACTGGCTGGAGACGCTGCCATCCACAGCGATCTCCCCCCCCTGGAAACCGCCGTGCAGGCGCAGTGGCGGATAGTTGGTCTGCTCAAGGTAGTCGATGGTCGCGCCACCTTGGCGCAACGCATCGACCAGATGGCCGATCGGTCGCTCTTTCATACGCGGCTCACCGGTCAAAACAATATCGCCTTGCGTCAAGCATAACGCGGCGGTCAGCGGACGCATCGCCGTGCCCGCATTGCCAAGAAACAGCTCTAACGGTTGCGACACGCTGAACGGTCCACCAATACCAGTGACGTCGCACTCGGTGCGGCTGGACGAAAGCTGATATTGCACGCCTAACAGTTGCAACGCGTCCAGCATATGGCGAACGTCATCGCTATCGAGCAGGTTTTTCAAACGCGTTGTCCCCGTTGCCAATGCTGCCAGCAACAAAGCACGGTTAGAGACGCTTTTCGAACCGGGAAGGTTAATCACGCCATCGATCAGGGAAATAGGCTGTAGGGTAAGGGATTCCTGCATGTAACTCTTAACTCCGGTCATCAACATAAGAAACCCCGGTACACACCGGGGTTTACTGGAAACAAGTTGCCGCTTTACATTCTGCGGCAACGGTACGACCTGCAACGCCGCGGGCAGACCACGGCGCCACTCGCTGCGGTATTAGCCGTGGCGACGTTCAAAATCCGCCATAAAGGCAGTCAGCGCCTGTACACCTTCCAGCGGCATCGCGTTGTACAGCGACGCACGCATCCCTCCCACGACGCGGTGGCCTTTCAGCGCATGCAACCCAGCCGCTTTAGACTCTTCCAGGAACAGTTTATCCAGCGCGTCATCACCGAGCAGGAACGGCACATTCATGCGTGAGCGGTTGGCGGCCAGCACGTCGTTACGGTAGAAATCGCTGCTATCGATAGCGCCGTAAAGCTGATCTGCTTTCTCGCGATTGCGTTTTTCCATTTCCACCAGGCCACCCTGCTCTTTCAGCCATTTGAATACCATGCCAGAAAGGTACCAGGCAAAGGTCGGCGGCGTGTTGTACATGGAGTCGTTATCGGCCAGTGTTTTGTAATCCAACACCGACGGCAGCACGCTGCGGGACTTACCCAACAGGTCATCGCGCACAATCACCAAGGTTAAACCGGCAGGGCCAATGTTTTTCTGCGCACCGGCATAAATCACGCCGAAACGGCTGACATCGATCGGGCAGGACAGGATGCTGGAGGAGAAGTCAGCAACCACAATCTTGTCGCCAAAGTCAGGCGTTTCTTCAATGGCCAGACCATCAATGGTTTCATTCGGGCAGTAGTGCACAAAAGCGGCATCGTCAGACAGAGCCCATTCACGCATCGGTTTGGCGGCGCGCAGGCCGTCAATGCGGGTTTTCACGTCAATAACGTTCGGTTTGCAGTATTTTTCCGCTTCGTTAATCGCACTGTGCGCCCAATAGCCGCCGTCGATATAGTCAGCTTTAGTGCTGTCACCCAGCAGATTGAGTGGCACGGCCGCAAACTGCGCGCGCGCCCCCCCTTGGCAGAACAGCACGTTGTAGTTGGAGGGGATCTTTAACAAATCGCGCAGATCCTGCTCGGCTTCCGCCGCCACCTGCATAAATTCTTTACTGCGGTGGCTGATTTCCATTACGGACGTTCCCAGCCCACGCCAGTTGCACAACTCTTGCTCGGCACGACGCAGCACTTCAACCGGCAGCATGGCTGGACCGGCGCTAAAATTGAAAACTTGTGTCATTTCCCCTCACCACGTGTTTAGTACGACTATTTTTAACGTTTTGTCTGTTTTACAGCGACTATTATGATTTTTTGCAACAACCACGTTGGCTATTTGCAGCAGCCATCATGGTTTTTTTGCAGCAACCGTCATCATTTGTTTTTATCACTGGCTCCTTCCCGCTGCAATCCTTATTACGCTTTCCCGTATAAAACCCGCACGGCGACAGCGTGGAGTTGTCCGTGAAAAGTCCGTATGATGCACGTCCCATAAAAGAGAAAAGTGACAATCATGAGCCAAACGTTCATCCCAGGCAAAGACGCCGCCCTGGAAGACTCCATCGCCCGTTTTCAACAGCAGCTCCGTGACCTGGGGTTCAACATCGAAGAAGCCTCCTGGCTGAACCCGGTGCCTAACGTCTGGTCCGTGCATATTCGCGACAAAGATTGCCCGTTGTGCTTTACCAACGGCAAAGGCGCCAGCAAGAAAGCCGCCCTGGCTTCAGCCTTAGGCGAATATTTCGAGCGTCTTTCCACCAACTACTTCTTTGCCGACTTCTATCTGGGCAAGTCAATCGCTAACGGCGATTTCGTGCATTACCCGAACGAGCAATTGTTCCCGCTGCCGGACGATGACAGCTTGCCACAGGGGATTCTGGATGATCACCTGCGCGCATTTTACGATCCTGATAACGAATTGAGCGCCAGCATGCTGGTGGATCTGCAATCCGGCAACGACGAACGTGGCATCTGCACCCTGCCGTTTACCCGTCAATCCGATGACACCACCGTCTACATCCCGATGAATATTATCGGTAACCTCTACGTTTCCAACGGGATGTCCGCTGGCAACACCGCCAATGAAGCGCGTGTGCAGGGGTTGTCTGAGGTGTTCGAACGCCACATCAAAAACCGCATTATTGCTGAAGCCATCAGCCTGCCAACCATCCCGGACAGCGTGTTGCAACGTTATCCTGGCGTGGTGGAAGCCATCGCCACGCTGGAAAAAGAAGGGTTCCCGATCCTTGCCTATGACGCCTCGCTAGGCGGTAATTATCCAGTGATCTGCGTGGTGCTGTTCAACCCCAGTAACGGCACCTGCTTCGCCTCTTTCGGTGCGCACCCGGATTTCGGCGTCGCGTTGGAGCGTACTGTCACCGAACTGCTGCAAGGACGCGGGTTGAAAGATCTCGATGTCTTTACCCCGCCGAGCTTCGACAATGATGATGTGGCGGATCATGCCAATCTGGAAACCCACTTTATCGATTCCAGTGGTTTGATCTCCTGGGATTTGTTTAAAACCGATGCGGATTATCCCTTTGTCGACTGGAGCTTTAAAGGCAGCACCGAGCAGGAATTTGCTACCTTGATGGCAATTTTCCACAAAGAGCACAAAGAGGTGTACATCGCCGATTACGAGCACCTGTCAGTGTATGCTTGCCGCATTATCGTACCGGGGATGTCCGACATTTATCCGGCAGACGATCTGCTGTTGGCAAACAACAATATGGGTGTGCATTTACGCGAGACCATCCTCTCTCTGCCCGGCAGTCAGTGGGAAAAGCAGGCGTATCTCGATCTGATCGCTCAGTTGGATGATGAAGGTTTTGATGACTTCACTCGCGTGCGCGAATTGCTGGGGCTGGCAACTGGCAAGGATAATAGCTGGCTCACTCTGCGCATCGGTGAATTAAAAGCGATGCTGGCGCTGGCAGGCGGCGATCTGGAACAGGCCTTAATCTGGGCTGAATGGATGCAGGATTTCAACGGCTCCGTCTTCAGCCCATCGCGCAGCAACTACTACCGCTGTTTGCAGACGCTGTTGACGCTGGCATTGAACGAAGAGCGTGAGCCATCACAGTATTACGATGCGTTTGTGAAAATGTACGGCAGCGACACCGTTGACGCCGCGAGCGCAGCGATTGCCGGTGAGCAATGTTTCTACGGGCTGTTTGACGCCGATGACACCTTCTCCACATTGCCTGCACACCAATCGCTGCTGGCAGCTTACGAGAAACAGCAAGCGGCTAAGCGCCGTTTCTGGGGCTAATGCCGTATCGCCCGTCCTCCCCGGTTAACAGCGGGGAGCATTCATATTGTTGTGACTTCAAGCGGCAACCTTATTTTTTCGATCAATTTTCCAGCAACACGCCAGATGTCATCATCCAATTATCTTATCGCTGCGTAGTTCGAATAATTCGGCATTTCTCATAAAATGAAGAATAATGTACTTATTGTTATTGAATGGTGAATTTTTAATTAATTTGCAGCAACTCACAACACCGAAATGATACAAAAATGCATATCATTTAACTCTTTTTCACGCTATTCCACCCCCTAGATTCAACTCTTTTTATAATTTTTAAAATATTTTTTATTTATTATTTTCAATCACTTAATGTGCTTTTTTTGGCGCGAATCACTGAGGAGTTTCACCCCACTAAATTTTCACGATATGATCCAAGTCAAATTTTGCTTTATACTGCTTTGTTAGTATTCCCTCGCGGATAAATCTTGGAGAACGTTAGTGTGAAAGCTGACAACCCCTTTACACTTTTACTACCGGCAGCCATGGCGAAAGTCGCTGAAGATGCTGGTGTCTATAAAGCTACCAAACAACCCCTGACTACGTTTTTTTTGGCGATGACTGCTGGTGTTTTTATTTCTATCGCCTTCGTTTTTACATCACAGCCACAACCGGTTCCTCGTCTATGCCTTACGGCATGGCTAAACTGATTGGTGGGATCTGCTTCTCACTCGGCCTGATGCTGGTGGTTGTCTGCGGCGCTGACCTGTTTACCTCAACGGTATTAACAGTGATTGCCAAGGCAAGCGGCCGTATCACTTGGAAACAGCTGGCCTGCAACTGGTGTAACGTCTATGTGGGCAACCTGTTCGGCGCACTGTTTTTTGTCGCTCTGATCTGGTTTGCCGGTGAGCATATGGTCGCCAACGGTGCATGGGGCTTGAATGTCCTGCAATCCGCAGAACACAAAGTGGAACACACTTTTGTTGAAGAGTTTTGCCTCGGGGTGCTGGCTAACCTGATGGTTTGTCTGGCGGTATGGATGAGCTACTCAGGTCGGACGCTGACAGACAAAATGTTCGCAATGATCCTGCCGGTGGGCATGTTAGTTGCCAGTGGCTTTGAGCACAGTATTGCTAATATGTTTATGATCCCCATGGGGATCGTTATCAAGAATTTCGCGGCGCCCGAATTTTGGGAAGCCATTGGCAAAGCGCCGTCCCAATTTGAGCACCTTACCCTCCACAACTTTATCGTGGACAACCTGATTCCTGTCACGCTGGGCAACATCGTCGGCGGCGGTTTTCTGGTAGGGTTAACATATTGGGTTATTTATTTGCGCGGTGGCGACAAACATTAATCTGTCGCCGACTGCAAATCGGGTTATGAATTCCAAACCAAAGGTAGGTGTAATATGACCGAACTGAATGAAAAATTGGCTAACGCGTGGGAAGGTTTTAGCGCGGGTGAATGGCAGAATGGCGTCAACGTACGTGACTTCATTCAGAAGAACTACGCACCGTATGAAGGTGACGAGTCCTTCCTGGCTGGCGCTACTCCGGCAACCACCAAGCTGTGGGATGCTGTTATGGAAGGTATCAAACAAGAAAACCGCACTCACGCGCCGGTTGACTTCGATACCAACGTTGCAGCCACCATCACCTCTCATGACGCCGGTTATATCGACCAGAGCCTGGAACAAATCGTTGGTCTGCAAACTGACGCGCCGCTGAAACGTGCGCTGATTCCGTTTGGCGGCATCAAAATGGTTGAAGGTTCCTGTAAGGTTTATGGCCGTGAACTGGATCCGCAACTGAAAAAAATCTTCACCGAATACCGCAAAACCCATAACCAGGGCCTATTCGATGTTTACACTCCGGATATCCTGCGCTGCCGTAAATCTGGCGTGCTGACCGGTCTGCCGGATGCTTATGGCCGTGGCCGTATCATCGGTGACTACCGTCGCGTTGCGCTGTACGGTATCGACTACCTGATGAAAGACAAATTCGCTCAGTTCACTTCTCTGCAATCCAAACTGGAAAACGGTGAAGACCTGGAAGCGACTATCCGTCTGCGCGAAGAGATTGCCGACCAGCATCATGCGCTGTCTCAGATCAAAGAAATGGCTGCCAAATACGGCTGCGATATCTCTGGTCCGGCTACCAATGCAAAAGAAGCAGTTCAATGGACTTACTTCGGCTACCTGGCTGCAGTTAAATCTCAGAACGGTGCGGCCATGTCCTTCGGTCGTGTCTCCAGCTTCCTGGATATCTTCATCGAACGTGACCTGAAAGCCGGTAAAATCACTGAGCAGACGCACAGGAACTGATCGACCACCTGGTGATGAAACTGCGTATGGTGCGCTTCCTGCGTACGCCTGAATACGATGAACTGTTCTCCGGTGACCCGATCTGGGCAACTGAGTCCCTGGCCGGTATGGGCCTGGACGGCCGTACCCTGGTAACCAAAAACAGCTTCCGTTTCCTGAACACCCTGTACACCATGGGGCCGTCTCCGGAACCGAACATCACTATCCTGTGGTCTGAAAAACTGCCGCTGAACTTCAAAAAGTATGCAGCGAAAGTGTCCATCGATACCTCTTATCTGCAATACGAGAATGACGATCTGATGCGTCCGGACTTCAACAGCGATGACTATGCTATCGCTTGTTGCGTGAGCCCGATGGTTGTTGGTAAACAAATGCAGTTCTTCGGTGCACGTGCCAACCTGGCAAAAACCATGCTCTATGCTATCAACGGCGGCGTGGACGAAAAACTGAAGATGCAGGTCGGTCCGAAATCTGAACCGATCAAAGGCGATGTGCTGGACTTTGACGTGGTAATGGACCGTATGGACCACTTCATGGATTGGCTGGCCAAGCAGTATGTCACTGCATTGAACATCATCCACTACATGCACGACAAATACAGCTACGAAGCATCGCTGATGGCGCTGCACGATCGTGACGTGTTCCGTACCATGGCATGTGGTATCGCCGGTCTGTCCGTTGCCGCTGACTCCCTGTCTGCCATCAAATATGCGAAAGTTAAACCGATTCGTGACGAAGATGGCCTGGCCATCGACTTCGACATCGAAGGCGAATACCCGCAGTTCGGTAACAACGATCCGCGCGTTGATGACCAGGCTTGTGACCTGGTAGAACGTTTCATGAAGAAAATTCAGAAACTGACCACCTACCGTGGTGCTACCCCGACACAGTCTGTTCTGACCATCACCTCTAACGTGGTATATGGTAAGAAAACCGGTAACACACCGGATGGCCGTCGCGCTGGTGCACCGTTCGGACCGGGTGCTAACCCGATGCACGGCCGTGACCAGAAAGGTGCTGTTGCCTCTCTGACGTCCGTTGCTAAACTGCCGTTCGCCTACGCGAAAGACGGTATCTCTTACACCTTCTCCATCGTGCCTAACGCATTGGGTAAAGATGATGACGTGCGTAAGACCAACCTGGCAGGCCTGATGGACGGTTACTTCCACCACGAATCCAGCATCGAAGGTGGTCAACACCTGAACGTGAACGTGATGAACCGTGAAATGCTGTTGGATGCCATGGAACACCCGGAAAAATATCCGCAGTTGACCATCCGTGTTTCTGGTTATGCCGTGCGCTTCAACTCGCTGACCAAAGAACAGCAGCAAGACGTTATTACCCGTACTTTCACTCAGTCAATGTAATTTCCCTGACTGCCTGAAAAGGCGTAAAATAAAGGCTCCACCCCGGTGGGGCCTTTTTCTCACCCCCGCACTGATAACCTGTTTTGCCAGCCCGCTCATTGTACCGCGGCGGGCTGGCAAAACAGATTCAACACGACACAGGCGAGACGGTTTACCGTTCGTTTATTACACGTCCTACATGACGTCGGCGCACCGTTGCATTTCTCTGTTCGTGTTAACACCGGCTGCTATTGAACGGCCACATTTGGAGAAACACTTGCAATGTCACTGATCGGTCGCATTCACTCATTTGAATCCTGCGGAACCGTTGATGGTCCCGGTATTCGTTTCATCGTTTTCTTTCAGGGATGCCTGATGCGCTGCCTGTATTGCCATAACCGCGATACCTGGGATACCCACGGCGGCAAGGAGATCGTGGTTGAGGATCTGATGAAAGAAGTGGTGACCTATCGCCACTTTATGAATGCTTCAGGCGGAGGCGTTACCGCATCGGGCGGCGAAGCCATTCTTCAGCTGAATTTGTGCGCGACTGGTTCCGCGCGTGTCAGGCAGAAGGCATCAATACTTGCCTCGATACTAATGGTTTCGTGCGCCGCTACGATCCGGTGATTGATGAACTGTTGGATGTGACCGATCTGGTGATGCTGGATTTGAAACAGATGGATGACAGTATTCACCAGAATCTGGTGGGCGTCTCCAATCACCGCACGCTGGAATTTGCCCGCTATTTAGCCAAGCGCAATCAGCGTACCTGGATTCGCTACGTAGTCGTCCCTGGTTGGTCGGATGATGATGCCTCAGCGCACCTGCTGGGTGAATTTACCAAAGACATGACCAACATCGAGAAAATCGAATTGCTACCCTACCATGAGCTGGGCAAGCATAAATGGGTCGCTATGGGCGAAGAATATAGGCTGGATGGTGTAAAACCACCGAAAGCCGATACCATGAACCGCGTACAGTCCATACTGCAAAGCTACGGACATAAAGTCATCTACTGATGTGACACGCTCCCAAACGATGACCGAATGGGAGCGTTTCATCATGCCTGGCTTGTTATAGCAAATTTCCAGCAACCTTCACTTTTACCTGAACGGCATTGCCCGGCAAATAGGCTAACGGTACCTCAAGAAACTCGATGACCGTTATGCTTTCGCGTTCTGCACCTGCCGCCTCGGCCAACGCAATCGCCTCTTTTTGCAAGGCATCACGCACGCTAGCGCGATCGCACTCGTCCATCTTCACCACTCTATCAATTTGTCCGCAAACCTGCCCCAGCGCCACACCGATAGCATTGGCCGCATCAAAATTCGTTGGCACGATCACCTTACTGACGCCTTTTAACCTATCAGGTAGCAGAATGCACCCTCCCCCCACTACGATAGCGGGCATCAGCGCCGCAGACGTCTTCATTCGATCGATAGCCTCCTCTACCCTGGCAATCATGGCGTGATAAACGCGCTGGCAGAATGATGCATCTAGCGTGGGGTGCACCGAGGGTGGCGGCCCCGGCCACCTTCCCGGCTCACCGTTGATCAGCACATCGTTCAATGTTAGCCGGTCGCCACCAAAGCTCATTGCCTGTTGTAACAAGTGATAACCGACGCTGTCCGGGCCAATCAGCACCTCACCTTCAGGGGTTTCGCGCACCAGCGTGCCACCACCAATACCGATGGAGAGGATATCTGGCATACGAAACTGCGTACGTATACCGCCGATATTCACCGCGAGAGAAGACTCACGTGGAAAACCATTGGTCAAAACGCCGATATCGGTTGTCGTACCGCCCACATCAATCACCAGCGCCTCTTTAATCCCCGATAAATGACCTGCACCGCGCAACGAGTTGGTGGGTCCACAGGCCATGGTCAAGATGGGATAGCGTTTGGCTGCCTCCATCGACAGCAGGGTTCCGTCATTTTGGCTAAAATAAGGCTTAACCGAGATACCATGGTGCCTTAAGGCATTAATGAAGCCATTCACAAAACGATCCGCCGTGCTATGCAGTGCCGCGTTCAGAACGGTTGCATTTTCGCGTTCTAACAACCCAATATTGCCAATACGATGCGACAGGGACAACACGACGCCAGGTAGCCTCTCACTCACCCACCGCGCAACCTGATGCTCCTGTGCCGCATTGATCGGTGCAAACACACCACAAATTGCGATGCAGTCAACTTGCCCGTGCATCCTTTCGCAGGCAGCGATCACCTCCTGGTAGATGAGAGGATGGATCTCTCTCCCATCAATCTCATAACCGCCGTGTAACTGATAGAGATGATCGCCCACAATAGCTCTCCATGCTGCGTCCCATCCCCACAAGGGAGGGACACCATCGCTGCTGGGCAGGCTAAGCCGCAGCAAACCTACACGGTTCAATCCATGACGTGTTACGACTGCATTGGTGCACTGCGTGGTGCCAAGCATGGCATAGCGGATGTGATCTGGTGCTAACCCAGAACGGGCCATCACCCGTGCAATGGCTGACAGTATACCGCCATGTACATCCTCGCTCGTCGGGACCTTCGCGGTGGCGACACAGCGCAGATCGCCATCCAGAATAGCCGCATCGGTATGTGTTCCGCCCACATCAACACCGAGACGATAGTGATTTGTTAACGCCATCATGTCGCCTTACCGACTCACCAACTGTTCAATAGCCACATAGTCAACGGGATAACCAAAATATCTGGGGCCAGCGACAGCCAATCCTTTTGCACTGCGCCACTTGGTGTGGCAGGGGGATGCCACCACATCAACTCGCTGCCCATAGCGAAGGTTTTCGGTTACGATCGGGCGACCTGTTTCACTGTCAAGAATGGAGAGCAGATCGGGCACCACCGCCAGCAGATTATCCTGCCTGGGTTCTCGCTGGACAGATGAACGGTATGCCAGCAGAAACTCATTCTGGAATAATACAGTAACCTGTTCACCCTTATCGTTGCGCTGCCCCTCGATAAGTACGTGACCACGCGCAAAACCGCCCGTGGTCTGGCGCTTAACGTCTATAATCTTGCCGGAGGCGATAACATGGCCATTGAGTGACTGGGTGATGGCATGAATCGGGTTACTGCCCGACAGCCACGCCAGACGTAACGTTTGTCCGATATGTTGGGCCAGGGTGAGGGTGCCGGGAATAGCGCTTTTTTTTAACGCCCGCCCGGTTAAGGGGTAGTCGCACATCACCGCTGCCGCGCCCATTTGTTCCGTGATCGCACGGGCAAAGCGTTCAGACCAGAGACCATCAATCGTGTATAACACCAGCGTATTGCCTTTTTCATCCGCAAGGGTATTTGGCCCTGAAGGAAGATCGTCCAGATAGAAGCTAACCATTTGTACTTCAGGGAACGCGCGTCCCATACCATCACAATCCACCACGGGGATCTGCTTTTGCGCGGCCAGAATCATTGGTATCAACGAGTTAATACCACCGATTTCAATGGGGAAAGTACCCGTAGCACATCGCGCAAGCACTGTCTCCATCATCTCAAAGGCACGTATCACTTGCGCTGAAGAAATAATTTTCTCAATCGCCACCGTCGGAGCCCCTATTGAACTACAGGGGATAAAAAGTGCGTTATCTTCAATATCGTTAATATTCCACAGGTGAACTGGCCCCCAGCTGCTCATCGCTTGCTTTGCAATCAAAGCGCCAAGATAAGGATCCCCACCTCCACCCGATCCTAATACCGATGAGCCTAACGCGATATCATCAATGGCTTGTTCGTCAATATAACGGCTCATGCATCATCCAATCGGGTAGTTTCGAGAATACGGCTCGTTCTAACAATTATCAGTCTAACGTTTTTGCATGATGCTGCTCAGGGCAACATAAACGATTATGCTCACACAAACACCGTCCAACGCGGGTACTGTGGTGAGCGTCAATTTCGCACTAAACTCTGGCGACGTGAGCAAACTGGTCCCACACCCAATAATCCATGCTATACAGGCAGGAACATTAACTACCTTAGTTGTGTCAATCCGCTGTGCTATGTGTTGGGCCCCCAAAAGGTAGTATTCAGCCAAATAGACGCCCGCTATTGGTGAGATAAAAACGCCAAGGAGTGATAAAAAGACAGTGAAATTGGTCACCATGCCGTTACAGGCAAGCCCCAACCCGGCCAAAGCAAGTAGCATAACCAAGACTGGACGAGGTACGCTACGCATGACGACGGAGAGCGCTAATGCGGATGATATAAGGTTGGAATTGTTCGTTGTCCATTGGGCAAAAATCAAAATGACAATAGCGGATATTCCGAGACCGATGCCGAAAAATATCTCAACCAAATCACTGCTTCCAACTAAATGCGTCAGAATTAGCGCTATCAGAATGATAATGCTGTTACCAACGAAAAATCCGATACCAGCGCCTAAAATTGCGTCTTTACGCGTTTTCGCATAGCGTGCAATATCTGGTGAAACAACAACAGCCATAATCCAAATCGAAACCACATAAGAAATACCGTTCCCCATGCTCAACGAACTTGTCAGCGTTAAGGGTGCAAAAACAGTCGACTGATTTTGGGCTGCTAAAAAGATCCCGATGATAATCAACACCAACATTAGCGGCACACTGAATGTACTGAGTGTACCCAGCGCACGGACACCCCATATAGCAGGTATCGTCATCAGCAACATACCAAAACCCAAAATACTCAAGCGTTCAGGAAATAGTTGGTAGTAATACAGTGATTTTTGCAATATTTCTCCAAAAAAATCCAATTGAAATGCAAACCACCCGACTAGCGATAGCGACAGCATAATATTTATCAGTTTTCCACCCCAGAGACCAAATACTGAATTGCTCAATAATGCTGTTGAAAATCCAGTGCTAAAACCAACGTTACCACAAAGTGCCGCCAATATACTGAGAATAGCCGATCCAATAAGTGTCACACTGACAGCAGCACCAAATGATAGCCCCCCACTCAGATAGGAAGCCAGATAAAGTCCTGATATATCAATACCAATAGCAATCCAAATCAGCGCAATGATATACCATGATTTGCGTGCTTCACTGGGCACGGATTCATATTCATAGTCAAAGATATATCCAGACTTTGACTTTATTCGAACACATTTTTCGTCAGACATACGATTTCCCATCCAGGTTAAATTTCACTAACGGACATTCTACGTGATGTTTTCGCGGGGCTATCAAAAAAACATTGCCACGTTTAACGTGGAAATAGGGTTTCCCTGGTGTAATACAAAAAAACGGTAAGACTGCTTTCTAATCGGGTGTGTGTATAACATAAAGCGAATTTACTTCTGGTAATAGCAATTTGTTTCAATGTTAACATTCAGCATATTTGATATATTGAATAGGATGCTTTATGCGATTAGATAAGCTTGAAATTCGTTGGCTGAAATTGTTTTGTATCATCGTAGAAAAGCGCGGTATTACCAATGCACAAGATGCAGCTGGGCTGACCCAACCTGTTTTAAGCAACTATCTTTCTCGCCTGGAGGATGTGCTTGGTGTGTTACTTTGCGAACGGGGCCGCAGTGGTTTTAAACTCACATACGAAGGAGAAATTGTCTATCAGGAAGCAAAATCTATAATCACTACGATCAATGAGTTTGCCCATCGATTAGCACGTATTCAACATCAGCTTAAAGGTACCGTGAAACTCGGTTGTCTGGACAACACGGCGACACATCCCAGCAATGTGGTGTCACACGCAATAGCAAAGCTGTACCAGCAGTGTTCTGAAGTGAACGTAGAATTGGAGATCACTGAGTATACTCCACTGATTGAGCACCTAAAAAATGCCAATCTGGACATTGTGCTTAGCGCATTACCCGATAACTTCCCTGCTGATATCTATTACGAACCGGTATTTATTGAGCACAGCTATCTGTATTCAACAGCAAAAGAGGCAAAACACATTGAAAGAGATTGGCGCAATGGCTCACTGAACCCGAGAAGGCTTCTGATTGGTGGGCATGCTATTAATGAAATCAGCAAACAATTAGGGCCAATCTCTAAGCAAAGTTTTCATCAAACCGCCTGGCACCTCGAAGGCAGTTTATTGCTCCTGTTAGCCGGCACCCATATTGGCTATTTACCCGATCACTACGCCGCCCCCTGGATAGAACAGGGCAAATTGGTCGCTATCGCCCCTGACGAGTTAAACCTGACCAGTATCTTTTACCTGATTCGCAATGCCAGGCAGCGCCTGAGCCCGGTAGCAGAAGCGTTATGGAACAATATCGTGGAGGCAGGCAAAAGTTCATTAGCCAGCCTAAAGTGACATTTATGGGTAGAGTCCACGGACGTGGTGTAAATTCGGCAGGAGATGGTGAGC
>SMLE01000161.1_pt1 | contig 18785 bp, 19 predicted proteins | sample 2451431 | NCBI scaffold set ML178787.1 | reverse complement strand
CGCTGATCACCCCGGAAACCTGCTCACTTTTGCACGCTGTTTTACATGCATCATGGCGGAACGCAGCTAATAAAAAGGGCGACATCATGTCGCCCCTTGCATCGCTTATCGCACCGTCGCCTTATTTGGAGATGTGGGCGATCAGGTCCAGTACTTTGTTGGAGTAGCCAGTTTCGTTGTCATACCAGGAAACCAGTTTCACAAAGTTGTCGTTTAGTGCGATACCGGCTTTGGCATCGAACACAGACGTCAGAATTTCGCCGTTGAAATCGGTGGATACCACGTCATCTTCAACGTAGCCCAGAACGCCTTTCAACTCGCCTTCAGAAGCGGCTTTGATAGCTTTCTTGATTTCTTCGTAAGTTGCTGCTTTTTCCAGACGAACAGTCAGGTCAACCACAGAAACGTTCGGGGTCGGAACGCGGAACGCCATACCGGTCAGTTTGCCGTTCAGTTCCGGCAGAACTTTACCTACAGCCTTGGCTGCACCCGTAGAGGACGGGATGATGTTCTGGGATGCGCCGCGGCCGCCGCGCCAGTCTTTATGAGACGGGCCATCAACGGTTTTCTGGGTAGCAGTAGTGGCGTGAACAGTGGTCATCAGACCTTCGATGATGCCGAAGTTGTCGTTGATTACTTTTGCCAGCGGTGCCAAGCAGTTAGTGGTGCAAGATGCGTTGGAAACGATATCTTGTCCGGCATATTTGTCAAAGTTGGCACCACGAACGAACATCGGGGTGTTGTCTTTGGACGGGCCAGTCAGAACCACTTTTTTCGCGCCAGCGGTGATGTGCTTACGTGCAGTTTCGTCAGTCAGGAAGATACCGGTTGCTTCTGCAACCACGTCAACACCAACTTCGTCCCACTTCAGGTTAGCCGGATCTCTTTCTGCGGTAACGCGGATTTTTTTGCCGTTAACAATCAGCTGACCGTCTTTCACTTCAACGGTGCCGTCAAAACGGCCGTGAGTTGAGTCGTATTTCAGCATGTAAGCCATGTAGTCAGCGTCCAACAGGTCGTTGATTGCAACGATCTCAATGTCAGAACGTTTCTGAGCAGCACGGAAAACAATGCGGCCTATGCGGCCAAAACCGTTGATACCTACTTTGATAGTCATATATTCCACCAGCTATGGTTTGTGAATAATGGTTAGTGAATAAAGGTTGGTTGTAAAATTACAAAAACCTTGCTGAGCGTCAAGCGGAATCGTGTCAATAGTTGCGGCAAGTCAAATCTGATGCGCAACAGTTGCACGAAAAAGCGCCGTAATGAAACTTCGGAACATCTTTCCCTTAAATGGGAGCGTTTGCACCAATATAAAGCCCGCAGTCCCGATAAATGTGATGGATATCACAATTGCTGGGGCCTTGGTCGGTTACTCCCTATTTTAGTCGGAAAAAACGTTATGAGGATGTTGGTTTTTGTTAAACTAGGTCATGCCAAACCAAAATGATGACGAGACAATCATGGGTAAGCCAGCTTCAACGTCTGCAACGGCAGGCAAGGGAACGTTGACGGAGATGCAACAGTACGTGACGCAGCAACGCGGCACTGAGCCTGCCTATTCAGGCAAACTGTTGCATAATAAACGCACTGGGGTATATCACTGCCTGTGCTGCCAAAGCGCGCTGTTTTACTCCGACAACAAATATGACTCTGGATGCGGCTGGCCCAGCTTTGATCGGCCCGTGGCGAAGGGGGCAATCCGTTATCTGGAAGATTTTTCGCATAACATGCACCGTATCGAAATTCGCTGCGGTAAATGCGATGCCCATTTGGGGCATGTGTTCCCCGATCGTCCGCAAACCACCGGCGAGCGTTACTGTGTTAACTCGGCCTCGTTGAGCTTTATCGATGGCACCGACGGTGAGAAAGTGGATGGCTGACGGTTAGGATAGTAGTTGCAGCTAAAACGTTTCAGCTTACTGGGTTTTGATGAAAAATAGCTATGACAGGGTGGCAATAACGATGCTCGACAAACAGCTTGATGAAGTTGTGACGGCGCTGACGCCGGATATCTACCAACGCCTGGCAACCGCCGTGGAGCTGGGAAAATGGCCTGATGGCGTACCGTTGACGCTGGAGCAAAAAGAAAATTGCCTGCAAATGGTGATGCTATGGCAATCACGCCACAACGTTGATGCGGAACACATGACCATCAATACCGACGGTGAGTTGGTGATGAAAAGCAAGCAAGAGCTGAAGCAAGCGTTTGCCATCGACAACCTGATTCAGCGAGAACGTCAGTAACCGAGGTCCCTGAATGCACAGGGACTCGGCGTTATGCGGGGTGGTGTGCTAATGCTGCGATAACGTCGGCCAGGCTACTACGACGAGCTCCGTGAGCCACCATGTCGGTCAGCGCTGCTTCGCTATCATCTGGTTGGAGATTCACCCCGCGGCAGCCCTCCTCAACGATCTGCACGTCATACCCGAGTTCCAAGGCATCTAGCACGGTAAATCTTACGCAGTAGTCCGTTGCCAGCCCCATGATGGTCAAACGCGTGATGCCACGTTGGCGTAGCAGGTTATCCAGTGCGGTGGCAGCGCGTCTGCCGTTGTCGAAAAAAGCACTGTAACTGTCAATGTCATGCTGAGTGCCTTTCTGTATCACCACATCAAACGCCTCATGATGAAGGCGCGGGTGAAACTCCGCACCTCGCGTGCCTTGTACGCAGTGTACTGGCCACCATGTTTGCGCTAATCCTGCCAGTTCACCACGCTCTCCCACGACAGCACCAGGGTTATTGTCGGCGAAGCTCAGATGAGTGGCCGGATGCCAGTCCTGGCTGGCGATGATGAGTATCCCGGCTTTCTGTGCTGCCGCTATCGCTACATTGGCAACATCGATGGTGACATCACCCTGTGCGACAGGCAGTGCTCCGTTCGGACAAAAATCATTCTGCAAATCAACCAACAGCAGGGCATGGTTTATGGCGGTATGGTTCATGGCAGCGCGCTCCAGCATCCGGGTTATGCGTCTTGGGTCAATTCGCCGCGCAGGTCTTGTTGCATTAACTGGCGAATGGTATCAGGGGGTAAATCAGGTTGGCTCAGCAGATAATGCAGCTTAGTCAGTGCGGCTTCCACTGTCATATCAAAACCACTGATCACGCCAGCCTGCGCCAGCGCATTTCCAGTGGCGTAGCCCTCCATATTCACCCGTCCGGAAATACACTGAGTGAGGTTAACCACAACAATACCGCGCGCCGATGCCTGACGCAGTTCGTCCAGTAGCGCTGGGCTTTGCGGGGCGTTACCTACACCATAAGAACGCAATATCAGCGCCTTCACCGGCTGGCGCAGGAAGTTACGTACTACATCCGCTAAAATCCCTGGATAGACGGTAATCACGCCGATCGGTTGTGGGGTAATAGGATGTACGATCAGCGGTGCGCTGGGGAGTTCTGACTGCGCTGACACCAGGCGGCGTATGTGAATACCGGCCTCCAGCAGCGTCGGGAAGTTGGGGGAAGCGAACGCATCAAAACCGTCAGCATGGGCTTTCGTCGTGCGGTTACCGCGCAGTAACTTGTTATTGAAAAACAGGCTGACTTCATTCACTGGGTGATTAGCCGCGACATAAAGCGCATTGAGCAGGTTGGTTTGCCCATCAGAACGCAATTCGGCCAACGGAATTTGTGACCCTGTCACAATGAGTGGTTTTGCCAAATTCTCCATAATGAAGGAGAGAGCCGATGCCGTGAAGGCCATGGTATCGGTGCCGTGCAGAATCACGAAGCCGTCATACTCATCATAATGCTGTTGAATATCCTCAGCGATAGCCTGCCAATCGGCAGGGGTCATGTCGGAGGAGTCAATCAGCGGGTCATATTCATGGATGGTAAAATCAGGCATCTCCTGGCGATGAAACTCCGGCATGTTGGCCAGCTGTTGTTGCAGGTGACCTGAAACCGGAATGTAACCATTGGCGGAACGTTGCATACCTATGGTACCGCCGGTATACGCGACATAAATGGATTTCTTTTGCATGCTGTTCTTATTAAAAAGATGAAAAACAGCCCGACATAAGTCGGGCTGAGGGAAAATCCTGAGTGACGATGTTTATTTCACTTCACCGCAGGCCATGCAAAGGGCATAGCGATGTTGCGGATCGTTAAATGTATTGAGCAACGCAGGTTGTGCTTGCACCACCTCAGCCAACTGCGCTACCGGAGCAGGTAACATGGCCTGAAGTCGGGCCGGTAACCAAGCATGGGCGGCGGCGTTGACGCGGTTTAGCATCATATCCAGCAGGCTTGGCTGCTCTTCAAACCAGTTGAGCTGGTATTGGCCCAGCTTGGCCAGTTCAGCGGCTTTTTTGACCGCGTCGTCAAAGTCACCCAGTTGATCGACCAACCCGTTGGTCTTGGCATCGTCACCTGTCCATACGTGCCCCTGGGCGATTTTATCAATCTCTTCCGGGCTTTTCTTACGTGATTGCGCGACCAGTTCGACGAAGTTTTTATAACCCCGCTCGATGCTGATTTGCATCATCTGCGCAAACTCGGGCGGCAGCGTTTTGGTGATGCTGAGATCCGCTAATGGCGAAGTTGCCACACCATCGGTATGTACGCCGATAGCGCCAAGGGTATTTTCAAACGTGGTGATCACGCCAAATATCCCAATCGAACCCGTCAGGGTACTCGGACTGGCGATGATGGCGTTCGCTGGTGTGGAAATCCAGTAGCCGCCGGACGCGGCCATACCGCCCATGGATACCACGATCGGTTTGCCCGCCAGACGTACGTCCATCAACTCAGAGCGAATCTTCTCCGATGCGGTTACGCTGCCTCCGGGGCTATTAACGCGCAGCACGATAGCCTTGATTTTAGGATCCAGTCTGGCCTGACGAATTTGAGCCGCCGTGGTATCACCACCGACTACCCCCGGGGTTTCTGGACCATCAACAATAGCGCCGCTGGCAAAGATCACCGCCATTTCTGCGCCGCTTTGATTGTTCGGTTTTTCGGTGTAGTCGTAAATGCTGGTGTAGTTGAAGCTCTGATTTTTGGTGTCCCAGCCGAAGGTTTTTACCAGCTTCTGTTCGATGACCGAACGTGATGCCACTTCGTCCACCAGTTTGTTTTCCAGCGCATAGCGTGCCGGATCGCCTTGCACAGCCTGAAGGCCAGCAATAATCGCGCTGGCACCGGGGAACAGCTGTTGCGGTGTAATTTGGCGGTTTGCTGCAACCGTATTCAGGTAGTTTTTCCACAATCCACCGACCCAGCGCATATCGGCTTCGCGCGCTTCGGGGGACATATCGTCACGCAGGAAAGGCTCTACCGCAGATTTGTAGGTACCGACGCGGAATACGTGACTGGTTACATCCAGCTTTTCCAGCAGCGATTTGTAATAGAGGCCATTGGTGGCGAAGCCGCGCAGATCGACGTTACCCTGCGGGGTGAGTGAAATACTGGTCGCGAAACTGGCCAGATAGTATTGCGTTTGGCTGTAACTGTCGCCGATCGCAAAAATGGGCTTGCCGCTGTCGCGGAATTCACGCAATGCCTTGCCGATATATTGCAGAGAGGGTTGGTCGGCACCGACGAAATCACTCAGATCAAGCACCATACCGGTAATATTGCTGTCGGTTTTAGCCTGACGAATAGTGTTAACAATATCAAACAGCGAATTTTCCTGACGGCGGTTGCTGGAAGCACCAAAAAATTCTCTGCCCAACTGACGCAGTTTATTATTGACCGTCGGCTTATCGACGACAACGCCAGTGATATCAACGAGCAGCGCGCCCTGAGGTGTTTGGGTCGGTGCATTTTTAAACTGCGCATAAATACCGATACCCCCCAGAATCAACACAATCAGAAACAGGTTAAGAATAAACTCGCGGGTGAAATTGAGCAGACGCCAAGTCCACTTGAAGAGTCCGCTAAAGATTCGCCACAGTGTGCGCATGTTATCTCCAAAAACGCCAAACATAATACCTGCTCGCTGTTCCTTTTGATGGCAAAGCGAGCAGTAAAGGGTTGCCCCGCGACATTCACGCTAATAAGAGCAAACTTACTCTCTATCCTAATGAGCGTATAGGAAAATGCCAACTTCATTGGTCCTGTTCGTTGATAAAAATGTGTCTATTTTGTAAAGAAAAGCGATTGCTTGCGAGGTGACTTTTTTCATGCGACCTAATGTGGCGACTGCTGGAGGAGGAATACTGAAGTGCGCGGCAGAGATTAATAATAAAAAGCAGAATCTACTCACGGCGTTTCAGAGAGAAAAAGTTCGTTCCTGGGAAATAATGTTTTTATAATTATCACGTTGCCTTAAGTTATCAGGTGAAGTGTATTCTTATCAATGGAGTGAACCATGCCTTTTTTAACGCACGTCCGTGTGTTGTTCCTTTTGCTATTGACCTCTCTGTCATTCCACGCCTTGGCCGATCCGGTTTCTGGATTAACCTGTGGTATTTATAAAGAACCAAGAAGCCAGATTCGTGTGTTAAATTACGAGCTGTTACAACAATCGTTTGCTACCGAGACCACGTTACATCATTACCGTGTAGAAGGAAGTAAACTCAAACGGGTTACGTTGGCGGAATTGGTAGACTCCACCATGGAAGTGTCTGCTGACGGTAAAACCATCACCGATCCGATGTTCAAATTCAATTATGTGCTCAAGGAGGGGCAACCCTGCTTGTCCAACCTGCCGCAGCCGAAAACTGAAGTGGGTAAAACCTGTTGGAACGACCTACGTGCCTGCAAAAAAATGATGTATGAGATTGATACTGCACAGTTAAAACAACTGTGCGAAGATCACATTGATTCAGCGTGCAGCAGTTGGGAAACGCGTGCCTCTGCGGAAAAGCAGGGTCAGTCGTTGTTCGCCGCCGTGACGGGCATCCCGGCGGCACCGGCGCAAGAATATACCGATACGATGGCAGCGCTATGCCGCAGCGGTGTCTCTGCCAAACTGTGCACCGAAGCGGCCAAAGCGCAGTGGCGTAGTGGACAATACCTGGCTGCCCGTGACCTTTTGCAGGTTGCCTGCGCTGCGCCGATTAATGATGGCGCATTGTGCCAGAACGTTGCCAATCTGGCCTCATTGACAGAGCAGGACATCGCGTCACCGGCATCGGGTATTCCCGTAGGCGCCTTTGCCCTGCGCCAAACGGGCGATCCTGATATCACTATTGCCGAAGACGGTATGGTGAACATGCGCGGTATTGCTCCAGTAAAAGCACAAGAAGAACAAGGTATTATCCGTATCGGACACAATAAAGGTGGCGCGTTCGCCTTTCGTCGGGCAGGATATGACACGCTGATTGGCCTCGATTTCTGGAATCAGTTAAAGGTGTACCACTTGCGTCACGACGCAGAGTGATCGCGGCGCGGCGCGGCATTGAGCATGTTGCTGGTCACGGTTTGTCTGCGCAGGCAGACGTCCTGTGCTTGCGCATCATCATAGGTCAACCGCCTGAACAAGGCCGATAACATTCAGAATCTCCCCGCATTATTGCCGGTATCCGCTATGATAGGATTGCCATAAAACCGTTACTGACGCATCGCAAGTTGTGATACCGTGGCGCGCAATGACAGGCGATGGCAACGCTTGGCGCTATTTTTCATGCAGGCCGTTAACAGGAGAAAAATGATGGATGCACTGGACTTGTTACTTAATCGCCGTTCTGCCTCGCGTTTGGCTGCTCCGGCACCGCAAGGTGATGCGCTAGCCAATATTATTCATGCAGGTATGCGCGCGCCAGATCACGGCACTCTGCAACCGTGGCGTTTCGTGATTGCACAGGATGAGGGGTTGGCTCGCCTGAGTGACGTTTTACACGCTGCTGCGCAACAGGATGGACTGGACGCTGCTGCACAAGATAAAGCCCGTCAAGCCCCGTTTCGCGCACCCATGGTCATCACCGTGATTGCACATTGCGAAGAAAATCCCAAGGTGCCTAAATGGGAGCAGGTGGTTTCCGCGGGCTGCGCGGTGCAAGCGATGCAAATGGCTGCATTGGCGCAGGGTTTCAACGGCATCTGGCGCAGTGGTCTGTGGACTGAACACCAACAGGTGCGTGAAGCCTTCGGTTGCCGCGAACAAGATGAAATTGTCGGGTTTCTCTATTTGGGAACACCACAACTGAAAGCGTCCACTACGGTTGTGCCGGTGGACACGGAAAAATTTGTCCGTTATTTCTGATAATGCGCCTGTTTATTGCTGAAAAACCCAGCCTCGCCAGGGCGATAGCCGATGTCTTGCCCAAACCACATCGGCGAGGCGACGGCTACATCGCCTGCGGTTCGCAGGATGTCGTCACCTGGTGCGTCGGGCATCTGCTCGAGCAGGCTCAGCCCGATGCCTATGATGCCCGCTATGCGCGCTGGTCGTTGGCCGATCTACCGATTATCCCCGAAAAATGGCTATTAATGCCGCGCCCATCAGTGAGCAAGCAATTGAATGCCATCAAGAAGCTGCTGGGGGAGGCGTCAGAGGTGATCCACGCCGGTGACCCGGATCGCGAAGGGCAACTGCTGGTGGATGAAGTGCTGGAGTATTTGGCGCTGGCCCCGGAAAAACGCCAGCAGGTGCGGCGCTGCCTGATTAACGATCTCAACCCGCAGGCAGTGACGCGTGCGGTCGAACGCCTGCGCGATAACCGCGACTTTGTGCCACTGTGCGTCTCTGCGCTGGCGCGTTCACGTGCTGACTGGCTCTATGGCATTAACATGACTCGCGCCTACACGCTATTAGGGCGCAACGCGGGCTATGACGGCGTGCTCTCCGTCGGACGGGTGCAAACGCCGGTGCTGGGGCTTGTGGTACGCCGCGATGAAGAAATCGAAAACTTCGTCTCCAAGGATTACTTTGAGGTCAAGGCGCATATTGTCACGCCTGCTGATGAACGCTTTGTGGCGCTGTGGCAACCGAGCGAATCCTGTGAACCTTATCAGGATGAAGAAGGGCGTCTGTTGCACCGTTCTTTGGCTGAGCATGTGGTCAAGCGCATTGCCGGGCAGCCGGCTACCGTAACGGATTACAGCGATAAGCGTGAGTCGGAAACGGCACCGCTGCCTTATTCTCTCTCCGCATTGCAAATTGAAGCCGCGAAACGCTTTGGCCTGAGCGCACAAGTAGTGCTGGACACCTGCCAGCGCTTGTATGAAACCCATAAGCTGATTACCTATCCGCGTTCGGACTGCCGTTACCTGCCTGAAGAGCATTTTGCCGGGCGTCACGCGGTTATCAATGCGATTACGGTGCATGCCTCCGGGTTATTGCCGCAACCGGTCGTTGATCTTGAACGCCGCAATCGCTGCTGGGATGACCGCAAAGTCGATGCTCACCATGCGATTATTCCCACTGCGCGTAGCGCCCGCGTCTCGCTAAGCGAGAACGAACGCCAGGTGTACGGGTTGATTGCCCGACAGTATCTGATGCAGTTTTGCCCTGATGCGGTGTTTCGTAAATGCGTTATTACCCTCGATATCGCTGGGGGAAAAGTTATTGCCAAAGCCCGTTTTCTGGCCGATGCGGGCTGGCGCGCGCTGCTGGGTGCCAAGGAACGCGACGACGAAAACGACGGCTTGCCGTTGCCGGTGGTGGCTAAAGGGGATGTGCTGCTGTGTGAAAAAGGTGAAGTGGTGGAGCGGCAAACCCAGCCACCGCGTCCTTTTACCGATGCTACGTTGCTCTCGGCCATGACCGGTATTGCCCGTTTTGTGCAAGATAAAACGTTGAAGAAGATATTGCGTGAAACCGATGGTCTCGGCACTGAAGCCACGCGTGCAGGCATTATTGAGCTACTCTTTAAACGAAGCTTTCTGTTTAAAAAAGGGCGTTATATTCATGCCAGCGAAGCGGGGCGCGCGCTGATTCACGCATTACCACCTAGCGCAGCATTGCCGGATATGACCGCCAACTGGGAAGCTACATTAACGTTGATCAGTGAAAAACAGCGCCGCTACCAGGATTTTATGCAACCGCTCACTCAAACCTTGAGTGGATTGATCGATCAAGCACGACAAAACCGGTCCGCATCGGCATTCCGCGGGCTGCAAGCACCACAAAAAACACAGAAGAAAACACGTAAACCCACGGCGAAAAAGGCCGCGAAGGAGCAGAACGGATGAAATCATCACAGGTGATGTTGTTTGTTAGCGCGCTGGTCTCTCTGCCCGTGTGGTCGCAATCCACAGCGGTGACCACGCCCTCGCGGGGGAATACGGATATCGTGGTTGGCGTACCGCCCAGTGTGATTTGGGGCGATAACAATGGTTCGACGCGGCGAGAGCCGCAAAACAACTGCATGCGTTGCTGCGTGTTCGAGAACCGTAATTATACCGAAGGCGCGGTGGTGAGAACGGAAGGCGTGTTGTTGCAGTGTGTACGCGACAGGCAAACGCTGGGGACGAATAATCTGATCTGGCAGGTGCTTAAACAGTAACGGTTTCCAAGGTGGGGCAGCCGCATGCGGCTGCCATCACAAGATGTTACAGACCGGAGAACGTGGCCCAAATCGGCGCGTGGTCGGATGGTTTTTCCATACCGCGTATGTCGTAATCGATATCGCTCGCCGTGCAGTGCGCCGCCAATGCCTGACTGGCGAGGATCACATCAATTCGCAGGCCGCGATTGTCGTCAAAACCGGCAGAGCGGTAGTCAAACCAGGAATAGCGATCGGTAGTGTCTGGCGCCAGTGCACGGAAGGTATCGACCAATCCCCATCCCAGCAAGCGCGTCATCCATTCACGCTCTTCAGGTAAAAATGAACACTTACCGGTGCGTAGCCAGCGCTTACGGTTTTCTTCGCCAATGCCAATATCCCGATCCGTCGGGCTGATATTGATATCCCCCATGACAATCAGCGGTTGCTCCGGGGTGTGATGCTGACCCAGATAGGTTTGCAAGTCGGCATAAAAGCGCGTTTTGGCCGGGAATTTTATCGGATGGTCGCGACTCTCTCCCTGTGGGAAATAGCCATTGATAACAGTCAGCGTGCCTGCGGGCGTGGCGAAATCTGCCATGATGATGCGTCGCTGCGCATCGGGTTCATCGGTTGGAAAGCCGTAGCGCACGGCAATCGGTGTCTCTTTACACAGCAGCGCGACGCCATAATGGCCTTTTTGCCCGTAATAGTAGACCTGATAGCCGAGCTTGCGTATCTCTTCGAAGGGAAACATATCATCGTGGACTTTGGTTTCCTGCAAGCCAATGATATCCGGCTGATGCTGGGCGATGATGGCGACCAGTTGGTGAGGGCGGGCACGCAGCCCATTGATATTAAAAGAAACAACTTTCATCGCCACTGCCATATCAGGAAATTGTGACGCTGATGGTATCAGAAAAAACAGGCAAAGGCCACGCCAGCGGTGCACGGCGGATGATATCGAGGTCTCGCGAGCGAACGGAAGGTTGAAGTAGCGATAGTAAGCCCTTATACTTCGCAACTCGCAGGAGAGAGGACCGCGCAACGCGCGACCCGCCGAAGGCGCAAACTCCCATAATCGCTCAGGCCACCTTACTGCACTTTGTTGATACGCCGACTGGAGAGCGGTGTGCACGTTGTTTATCGGCGTAGCCACCCACCGAAGGGGCAAGCGGCGTGAGCTGCATAAACTCTCAGGTAAAACGGACAGGGGGAGAGGCACATTTCACAGGAAAACTTGTGTGCTTACTTACATCTATCTGATCGCAATTACCGCAGAAGGCATGTCTGGCGCATTGGCCGCTGGACGCAGGAACATGGATATTTTCGGTGTGGCGATGATCGCTTTTATCACCGCACTGGGCGGTGGCACCGTTCGTGATATCCTGCTCGGCAACTATCCCATCGGCTGGACGCAACACCCGGGTTATATCTATCTGACGATTGGTGCAGGTCTGTTCACTATCGTAATTGCCCGTATCATGCATCACTTGCATCGACTGTTCCTGATCCTTGACGCCATGGGGCTGATTGCCTTTACCATTATTGGCTGCAATGTGGCGCAGAAGCTGAACTACTCCTTTACCGTGGTCATTATGGCCGGGATTGTCACCGGGATCTTCGGTGGTATTCTGCGTGACATCTTTTGTAACCGCACGCCGATGGTGCTCAGAAAGGAGCTCTATGCCAGCGTATCACTGCTGGTGGCGCTGCTTTATCTCGGGCTGAAAGCGTTACAGATTAACCACGATATTAATCTGCTGGTGTCCTTTACCTTGGGGCTCTCGTTGCGTCTGGCGGCGATCCGGTGGTCATGGCAACTGCCGGTGTTTTCCTACTCGCCGGGCAGTTGGAAAGGAAAAGCCTGAGAGATGTGGTGAACCGCACCGTAATCGTGAATAAAACGGTGTAACGTTGCTTCTTCATAACCAATAACAATTGTGGCAGACGGATCTGATCGTCTTCAACTATCTGGATATTATGAAGAACAACTTTAACGTTTTTGTCGCGAGCTCTGCGTTTTCACTGCTGGGAATTGAGATTTACCATATCACGCTACCTTTGCTGGCGTTAAGTCTCAACCTTGACCCTGTACAGATTAGCTGGTGTGTGTTTGCTTTTTATTGTCCGGTGATTTTTATCAAAATAATATCATCACCGTTCATAGAGAAATCAAATAAGATCAATGTGCTAAAGTGTAGTGAGTGTGGACGCATTCTCTGTTTAGCGTTATTTATCCTGTTGCTCACCTTGTCGCGCGATGCCAGTTTTCTGTGGATTATGAGTGTTTCACTCGCTTACGGTGTCTTTACCGTGTTTACTGAAGTGGCTGAGCCTGTGGTAATCAATGGACTGATTCAGGGACACGCCTCCACGTCGGCCTTGTCAACCTATGAGATCAGAACCCGAGCGGTTCAGCTTGTTGCGCCGGCGTTGTGTGGGTATCTGATCTCCGTGAATGTTTTCTTTCCCTATTCTGTCAACTTGCTCTTTTCGCTGTTAGCCGTGCTCTTGCTGTTCCTGATTCGTATCGATGTCCCACAGACAGCAGGCCCCGTGCACTCCTCGATGGGCGCGGATATTCAACAGGCATTCCGCTGGTTGCGTGACAATAAACTGTTTACCGTCATCGTTGCTCTGACAGCACTTAACAATTTTTTGCATCCGATTCTCTATCTGACCGTGATATGGGGCCTGAAAGCGCAAAACACCGCCTTTGAAATCACCGGCCTGGTGCTTTCTGGCCTGGGGGCGGGCGGTCTTATAGGCAGCTTTATTTCACGTAAAGTGATTAATATATTGTCGCTCAGGCAGTTGGTTCTCTTTGTAAACCTGGCCCGAGTGCTGGTTTTCTTTGGATTTCTCGTTTTCACCGATCCTGTGTCGATCTTTGTGCTGTTTGTCTTTAAAGCCATTATGGGAGGGATATGGAATGTCAGTTATAACGTATTCACCCTTCAGGAGATGCCGCTCAAACTGGCGGCAAGGATTTCTGCGGTGAGCGGGACGTTGGTGAAAATCAGTGCCGGTGTTGGTAGCCTGGTGGCCGGTTATTCTTTAGGATTCATGGGGGCAGAGTTGACGCTGGTTATACTGGCTGTGCTGACTTTATTCATGCTGTCTGGCTCTTTTGTCTATAAAAAAGAGTACGGCAAATACCATGAGCAGAAAGCGTTATAAGGACAACAGGGAAAATTCAGGTGTCAGTTGTGAAGCAAAATAAACCGTGGAAACAATATGGGGAAATAGCTGCTGCGAGATGGTGGTGGGGGAAGGATTCGAACCTTCGAAGTCTGTGACGGCAGATTTACAGTCTGCTCCCTTTGGCCGCTCGGGAACCCCACCATGGCCTAACTGATTGTGCGCTTTCTTGGTAAGCGGGGCGCATCATATCAAATGCGACGCCCCTGTAAAGCCTGAACGCAAAAAAACGCGTTCGTTTGCCGTTTTTTCACGCGCCTTGTGGGTTTTCCACTCAAGGTTGAGTGGAAAAACAGCGGCTTAAAGAATAATGGTGCGATTACCGTAAACGAAAACGCGTTGTGCCAGCACGCGGTAAAGAGCGCGGCTCAGGACGTTTTTCTCAACGTCGCGGCCTGCACGCATCATGTCATCGGCGGTATAGGTATGATCCACGTTGATCACATCCTGCATGATGATCGGACCTTCATCCAGGTTGTCGTTCACGTAGTGGGCGGTCGCACCAATGATCTTCACGCCGCGCTCATAGGCCTGATGGTATGGACGAGCACCGATGAATGCAGGCAGGAACGAGTGGTGGATGTTAATCACCTGATTTGGATAGTGCTGCATAAAAGCAGGCGTCAAAACGCGCATATATTTGGCCAATACCACGTAATCCGGTTTGTACGCATCAATCTGCTCAATCATCAACTGGTCGTGCGCTTCTCGTGACAGCCCTTCATGGCTCACCAGATGGAACGGAATATCAAAACGCTCTACCAGCGTCTGCAGCGTATCGTGGTTACCAATCACGGCGGAAATTTCCACATCCAGGCCGCCGTAGGCACTCTTCATCAGCAAATCGCCCAGACAATGCACTTCTTTGGTGACCAGAACCACGATACGACGGCGGCCTGCATCACTGAGTTCGCGCACGGAGCCTTCTGGCAGCGCGCCGTCTAAATCGGCCAACAGCGTAGTATCATTGAAGATCCCTTCTAATTCGGTACGCATGAAAAAGCGCCCGGTGCGGTGATCGACAAATTCATTGTTCTGCACAATGTTTAATTCGTGTTTGTAGCAGATGTTGGTAATTTTTGCGATAAGCCCCTTTGCATCGGGGCAAATGGTACGCAACACTTTTCTTTGTATTGCCTGAGATTGCATCGTTTGGGATTGCATGGAAATAAGAACCCTGTCCAAAATCGTCTGTCATCATCCCCGAAAGCTGCCACGTTAGTGCGATTTATCGCCGCGATAAGGGGAAGCATGCCACCGGGTTACATTTTTTGCCTTACACTACGCGCCTATCCACGCCCGCAGCACTGTTTGTATTTTTTGTCCGAACCGCACGGACAGCGATCGTTTCTGCCGGTTTGCAGATGCACGCCGTCTACATAGTACCAGCGATCGAGGCGGCGAAGGAAGCGTGAGCGCTCGCGCATCAGCGAAGTACGCTCTGGCTGCGAAGTGTCGGTATAGCGCGCAGCGAATTCGACATAACCTTCATCCGTATCGCGTCCCGGGCTGGCAGCCAGCACATTCAATCGTTGCCACTGCGTATCCTGGGCGCTTTCGGTGATTGAAGCACGCCATTTTTCGGGATGAAGCGCAGGATCCCAGGTCGCGATAAGATAATCAACGTCATGGGCTACGTAAGCACAATAGCGTGAACGCATTAATGCTTCTGGTGTTGGTGCGTTGCAGATAGGGAAGGCAGCATGCGGTATACTGCTTGCCACTCCCGCAGGGACAGCTTTGCGACACGGTAACTACTGATTGTATGACGAACAGTAAAAAAAATTAAAAAATATCGATATTTGCGTGAAAATAACTCAACGTCGTGGCGATATGTTACCTAACAATCTCGGTGAGTGGCAATGTGCGCTAAAATGAATAGCGAGATGAGAAGGATATCATGAGGCAAAGAAAGATTGGTTTGGCGCTGGGATCGGGTGCGGCGAAAGGATGGGCACATATTGGTGTGATTCAGGCATTGACTGAAATGGGTATTGTTATCGATGTGGTAGCGGGTTGTTCGGTGGGCGCTTTGGTCGGGGCCGCGTATGCCACCAATCGCTTGAATGCCATGGCGCGCTGGGTGAGTGGGTTTCATCATTGGGATGTGATTCGCCTGATGGATCTCTCTTGGCAGCGTGGTGGGTTATTGCGCGGCGATCGGGTATTTAACCAGGTGCGACATATCTTGCGTACCCAACAGATCGACGAATGTGATATCAAGTTCGGGGCTGTGGCCACCAACCTGACAACGGCGAGAGAACTGTGGCTTACCGAGGGCGATCTGCACCATGCGATCCGCGCCTCATGCAGTATGCCGGGGTTGCTTGCGCCCGTGCGACACAATGCCTATTGGCTGGTTGATGGTGCTGTGGTGAACCCGGTGCCGGTTTCTCTGGCTCGCGCGCTGGGCGCTGACGTGGTGATTGCTGTGGATTTGCAGCATAACGCGACCCTGGGGCATGACGACATGCTGTCCGTGGCCGCGATGGCTGAAGAGACGCATGCGGATCCTGCGCCGCTCAATTGGCAGCACAAGCTCCGGCAGCGCTTGTCCATGGGGTTGCAGCGCCAGCGTGCCAACCGCGCACCTTCAGCGATGGATATCATGACGGCCTCCATTCAGGTGTTGGAAAACCGTTTAAAAATGCATCGTATGGCTGGCGATCCCCCTGATGTGGTGGTGCAGCCCTATTGCCCACAAATTGCCACGCTGGATTTTCACCGTGCGCAAGAGGCGATTGCCGCAGGGCGACGGGCTGTGGAGAAAAAACAAGATGAATTACAACTATTGGTAAACCGAGACGCAGGCTAGTGGAGTAGCAGCGCCTGATAAGTATCAACAAGGGTAAAAAGGTAGAGTGGCAGGGGTTAAGGCCGAACAACGCGAGGGAATATGCATGAAGTTGACGTATGAGGTCATCAATGGGTCAGCCATTAACAGATAAGCACATTTTGATTGTTGAAGATGAAGCGGTATTTCGTTCCGTGATCGCTGGCTATCTGACATCGCTGGGTGCATCTGTGCGTGAAGCTGTCAATGGGGTGGATGCATTAGCCATAATGCAAAACTATCGCCCTGATTTGATCGTGTGCGATTTGGAAATGCCACTAATGGGGGGCATTGAGTTCGTTGAAACGCTCCGGTTGCAAGATAATTGCACGCCCATTCTGGTGGTGTCTGCCACCAGTCAGATGGGGGATGTTGCCAAAGTGCTGCGCCTGGGCGTGCAGGACGTGATGCTTAAACCTATCCGCGATTATGCACGCTTGCGTGAAGCCGTAATGACCTGCATGTATCCCGATATGTTTACTTCTCAACTGAGCGAAGTTGAGCAGTTGATGGAGGATATGGATTCACTCAATCAATCGCCAGAAGCGGTCAATAAACTGCTGGCGCAGCTGCAGCCTCCGGTACAACAAAAAATGGCCGGTTGCAGCGTGCGTTACCGTCAATTGACGTCATTGGAACAACCGGGGTTGGTATTGGATATTGCCGCGTTGTCTGATGATGACTTGGCGTTCTATTGTCTAGATGTGACGCAAGCCGTGAACAATAACGGCACGCTGGCAGCTCTGCTGCTGCGCACACTGTTTAACGGGCTGTTACAAGAGCATCTGGCTAACCAACAACACCGCCTACCCGAATTGCCTGTCTTGTTGCGACAGGTCAACCAATTGCTGCGCCAGGCCAATCTTAATGGGCGTTTCCCCCTGCTGGTGGGGTACTATCACCGAGGATTGCAACGGCTCATCCTTATTTCAGCCGGTTTGCATGCCATGTTGAACGCAGGGGAGGAGCAGTTGGTGTTAAACAATGGTATTCCGCTCGGCACCCTCGATGGAGCATATCTTAACCAATTAAACTATGAGTGCGCCGCTTTTGAATGTCAGGTCTGGGGGCGCGGTGGACGCTTACGGCTGATGTTATCAACAGATTGAAGGCTTACGCGGTGTGATGAGGCCTACGGAATAGTCTGATAGGCGTTCATCATGCAATTTGTTGCATACTCTTCGCTTTCGTAATTAATTTTTATTTCCTACTATATAAAGCGTTGTTTTATTTTTATCATAGCCATTGTGTTTACCGGGTGTCGTCTCTGGCCGAGCAGGCTGGTGTACCACGAATTAAACCCGGCAATAAAGTTCATTATTTGAACGGTATATCAGAGGTTGTTATGTCAACGGTGAATAAAAAAGTTAAAAAAGCGGTCATCCCCGTCGCAGGGCTAGGGACTCGGATGCTGCCGGCAACAAAAGCGATTCCAAAAGAAATGTTGCCGCTGGTTGATAAGCCGCTCATTCAATACGTCGTCAATGAGTGTATTGCCGCAGGCTTGAACGAAATCATTTTAGTTACACACTCATCCAAGAATTCCATTGAAAACCACTTCGATACCAGTTTTGAGCTGGAAGCGATGCTGGAGAAGCGCGTTAAGCGTCAACTGTTGGAAGAAGTTCAGTCTATTTGCCCGAAACATGTCACCATCATGCAAGTGCGTCAGGGACTGGCGAAAGGATTGGGGCACGCTGTCATGTGCGCACACCCTTTAGTGGGGGATGAACCTGTCGCTGTTATTTTGCCCGACGTTATCATTGATGAATTTGAATCCAATCTGAAGAAAGACAACCTGAGTGAAATGCTGGCTCGTTTTTCTGAAACGGGTCACAGCCAAATTATGGTTGAACCGGTTGAAGAGGTCAGCAGCTATGGTGTTGTTGATTGCAAAGGGCAGGCATTACAGCCTGGAGACAGTGCACCGATGGTGGGCGTAGTGGAAAAACCCAAGGCGTCAGAGGCACCTTCTAATTTGGCTATTGTCGGTCGCTATGTACTTTCGGCTGATATTTGGTCTCTGCTGGAAAAAACACCACCGGGAGCGGGTAATGAAATCCAATTAACGGATGCCATTGCCATGTTGATGGAAAAAGAAACCGTGGAAGCGTACCACCTTAAAGGGGTAAGTCATGACTGCGGAAACAAATTGGGTTACATGCGTGCATTTGTAGAATACGGCCTGCGTCACAATACGCTGGGTAATGATTTTGCCGCATGGCTTAATGAAACCGTTAATGAAAATGATGTGAAATAACCAGATTCGATGGCGCTTTGCCTTGTGTTTCGCGGGGCGTCACGAAAAATGGATATAAAAAACCCCGCTAAATTGGCGCTGAGGAATCCCCAGCAATGGGCGGG
>SMLE01000558.1_pt1 | contig 18839 bp, 19 predicted proteins | sample 2451431 | NCBI scaffold set ML178787.1 | reverse complement strand
GATCCTGTTTCACGCCGAAAGTTCGATTTATTCAACAAAGCCACTATGACAACCAACAGAAAGTGGTAGGTTACTCTCAGGATTACTCGAACAAAATTGTCGATGCGGTCAAAGCGAAAATTGGCGTTGCCGATCTTCAGGTCAAACTGATCCCAATCACGTCCCAGAACCGTATCCCGTTGCTGCAAAATGGCACCTTTGATTTTGAATGTGGTTCCACCACCAACAACCTGGAACGTCAGCAACAGGCCGCCTTCTCTAATACCATCTTTATCGTTGGTACACGTCTGCTGACCAAAAAAGACTCGGGCATTAAAGACTTCCCGGACCTGGCGGGTAAAACCGTGGTCGTTACCTCAGGCACCACCTCTGAAAAACTGCTTAACCAGTTGAACGAAGAGAAAAAACTTAATATGCGCATCATCAGTGCCAAAGACCATGGCGATGCCTTCCGCACCATGGAAACAGGCCGTGCCGTTGCCTTTATGATGGATGATGCGTTGCTGGCCGGTGAACGTGCCAAAGCCAAACAGCAGAGCGACTGGGTGATCGTCGGCACTCCACAATCCGAAGAAGCCTATGGCTGTATGCTGCGTAAAGACGATCCGCAGTTCAAGAAACTGGTTGATGAGACTATCGCGACGTTGCAAACCTCCGGTGAAGCGGAAAAATCCTTTGATCGCTGGTTCAAACAACCGATTCCGCCTAAAGATCTCAACATGAACTTCGATTTGTCAGCAGAGATGAAGGCGCTGTTCAAAGCGCCTAACGATAAAGCATTAAACTAACAACAAGTGAAAACAAGGGCAGACAGCTTGCCCTCGATTGTTGACTCGTGGCTGGACAGACAGGCGTCAGACGGTCGTTCCCCGTCTGGCGTCCCGGCCCACGCGGTGGATGTCGCAGGTGTTGATTATCCGCACTGCCCTTTCCCACCAATGGGTTATCGCCACTCATCAATCTTCAGGGTAGCTCTGCTACCCTTTTTTTACAAGCCGCCCCGTTCGGTAATACCACTTATCTTGGGTGGATTTGGTCTGGGTTGCAGGTCACGGTGGCGCTATCAGTCTGCGCCTGGATCATTGCATTCGTTGTCGGCTCGATTTTCGGCATTTTACGCACCGTACCCAACCGTTTTTTGTCAGGTCTCGGTACCTGCTATGTAGAAATGTTCCGTAACGTTCCGCTTATCGTTCAATTTTTCGCCTGGTATCTGGTGGTTCCCGAATTACTGCCGCAAAGCATCGGCATGTGGTTTAAAGCGGAACTGGAGCCCAACATTCAGTTCTTCGTTTCCTCCATGGTCTGTTTGGGCCTGTTTACCGCCGCTCGCGTCTGCGAGCAGGTACGAGCAGGTATCCAATCTCTGCCGCGCGGCCAGAAAGCCGCAGCGCTCGCGATGGGGCTAACGTTGCCACAAACCTACCGCTACGTTCTGCTGCCCAACGCCTATCGCATTATCGTACCGCCCCTGGCGTCTGAAATGCTCAACCTCGTGAAGAACTCGGCCATCGCCTCGACCATCGGGCTGGTGGACATGGCCGCACAGGCAAACAAACTGCTGGATTACTCTGCGCATGCCTATGAGTCCTTTACCGCCATCACGCTGGCGTATGTCGCAATTAACGCCATTATTATGCTGATCATGCAAGTGGTTGAGAAAAAGACTCGTTTGCCCGGCAATATGGGGAGTAAATAATGTACGAATTTGACTGGAGCTCCATTGCGCCAAGCATGCCCTATCTGCTGCAAGGGCTAGTCGTCACGCTGAAAATCACGGTGACAGCCGTGGTGTTTGGCATCCAGTGGGGAACGGTATTGGCGGTAATGAGGCTATCGTCTTTCGCCCCGATCCGCTGGTTTGCCAAAGGCTACGTTAACATCTTCCGCTCCATCCCATTGGTGATGGTGCTGTTGTGGTTCTATCTTGTGGTTCCTAGCTTATTACAAAATGTGCTTGGGCTATCACCAAAAACGGATATTCGTCTGATCTCCGCTATGGTAGCCTTTTCGCTGTTTGAAGCCGCCTATTATTCTGAAATTATCCGTGCGGGCATACTCAGCATTTCACGCGGCCAGTCTTCCGCAGCATTGGCGCTCGGCATGACACAGTGGCAATCCATGAAGCTGGTGATCCTGCCGCAGGCGTTTCGTGCCATGGTGCCGTTGCTCCTGACGCAAGGGATCGTCCTGTTCCAGGACACCTCCCTGGTGTATGTACTGAGCCTGGCGGACTTCTTCCGCACCGCGTCAACCATTGGCGAACGCGACGGAACCCAGGTGGAAATGGTGCTGTTTGCCGGATTGGTTTATTTCGTTATCAGCATTAGCGCATCAATGCTGGTCAGTTACCTGAAAAGAAGGACTGTTCGATGATTACTCTAAAAAACGTTTCCAAATGGTATGGTCACTTTCAGGTGCTCTCCGATTGCTCGACAGAAGTGAAGAAAGGTGAAGTGGTGGTCGTTTGTGGGCCGTCAGGCTCCGGGAAATCCACGTTGATCAAAACGGTTAATGGCCTTGAACCCGTGCAGCAAGGTCAGATTGACGTTAACGGCATCTCGGTTAACGACAAGAAAACCAATCTGGCACAATTGCGTTCCAAAGTGGGCATGGTGTTCCAGCATTTTGAGCTGTTTCCCCACCTCTCCATCATTGAGAACCTGACGCTGGCGCAGGTGAAAGTGCTCAAGCATGATAAAGAGGCCGCGCGTGAAAAGGCCACCAAGTTGCTCAATCGCGTGGGTTTGTCCGCACACGCTAACAAATTTCCCGACCAGCTCTCCGGTGGTCAGCAACAGCGTGTCGCCATCGCGCGCGCACTCTGCATGGACCCGGTCGCCATGCTGTTTGACGAACCGACTTCTGCGCTCGATCCGGAAATGATCAACGAAGTGTTGGATGTTATGGTTGAACTGGCGCAAGAAGGCATGACGATGATGGTCGTTACCCACGAAATGGGCTTTGCGCGCAAAGTGGCACACCGCGTCATCTTCATGGATGAAGGCAAGATTGTGGAAGATACGCCTAAAGACGAGTTCTTCAACAATCCCAAATCCGAGCGCGCTAAAGACTTTTTGGCGAAGATCCTGCACTAAGCTATTATCCAGTATCGCAGCGCCTGACGTTGCGACGCGCGTTCCCGCGCAAGCGGGAGCGCCTCTCCCTTAGGCTACCTCGTCAGGGCTGAAAAGGCTGACGCTGAAACTGATCGTGCTCGCACTTCGGACAACGAGGCAGCACTTCCAGCGTATAGAATGCCACATGGTGATGGCAGTTTTCACACACCAAATTATCCAGCCCGACGACTTCGCCACTGTGGTAAACGCCGTGATGGCTGACATCTTTAAACAGCGCCTGCCATTCCAACTGCGTTTTATCCGTAATATCCACCAGCTCTTGCCACAGGCTCTCCTTGATGACACGCAGAAACACGCTATCGGATAAATCCTCGTCCTGGCTATCCGTGTAACGCTGAGCAAATTCGGCCAAATCGCGCTCTACGGACTGAATAATATCTTCGCGTTCGCGGTGGGTGAGATCTTCGCTGTCGTGTAAGCTCTCCCGGGCGTGTTGGAGCATCTGAGTCAGATCGCGCTCACTGGCGCTTAAACGCGTCATGATGGAAGACATCAGCGCACGATAATGCCAGGCTTTCTTGTTCATGGTGCCTCCTGAATACGCGGATTGGTTAACATTGGCGGGGCAGTGACGGTACCTGTTTAGCTATCCCTCTCTATTTTAGACGATTTTAAGCACTATTCTTGCTCATCACCTCTCTTTGCCCCACTTTTTGCCAACTTTGCAGCTTGCATCCATATACCCTAAATAATTCGAGTTGCAGGAAAGCGGCAAGGGAGAAACAAATTTGCACCGCGCTTGCGCTGGCCCAAAGGGTGAACCTCAGGGATGAGGTTCATCAATCCCGATGAGCTTACTCAGGTAAGTGATTCGGGTGGACGAGTGTAGCCAACGCACCTGCAACGTGAAGTATAACGGGTATAAATCAGCGCTTAGGGTGCAGAGACGGTTGTTGCCAGCGTTGCTTATCAGCTATGCTATGCGGATCATTATGATGAATCGGAACACGCTACGGGTGTAGCGCTTCTTTACTAAATAGGACCCCTGGCAGCCATGCAAGAGCAATACCGCCCAGAAGAGATAGAAACTCGCGTCCAGCTTCACTGGCAAGAAAACAAAACGTTTAAAGTGACCGAAGAGCCCGGCAAGGAAAAGTACTACTGCCTTTCCATGCTCCCCTACCCTTCTGGCCGCCTACACATGGGGCACGTACGTAATTACACCATCGGTGATGTTATTTCCCGCTACCAACGCATGTTAGGGAAAAACGTCCTGCAACCGATCGGGTGGGACGCTTTCGGTCTGCCAGCGGAAGGGGCTGCAGTAAAAAACAACACCGCACCGGCCCCCTGGACCTATGCCAACATCGATTACATGAAAAACCAGTTGAAGCTGCTGGGCTTTGGCTATGACTGGGATCGTGAAGTCGCCACCTGTAAACCCGATTATTATCGCTGGGAACAGTGGTTCTTCACCAAGCTGTACGAAAAAGGTCTGGTCTACAAGAAAACCTCTGCGGTGAACTGGTGCCCGAACGATCAGACGGTGCTGGCCAACGAACAGGTTATCGATGGCTGCTGCTGGCGCTGTGACAGCAAAGTGGAGCGTAAAGAGATCCCGCAGTGGTTTATCAAAATCACCGATTACGCCGATCAACTGCTCAACGATCTGGACACACTGGAAAGCTGGCCGGAGCAGGTCAAAACCATGCAGCGCAACTGGATTGGCCGTTCGGAAGGGGTGGAAATCACCTTTGACGTGGCAGACAGCGCTGACAAGCTGACCGTCTACACCACGCGTCCGGATACCTTTATCGGTGCCACCTATGTCGCCGTTGCTGCCGCGCATCCGCTGGCGCTGCGTGCCGCCGCCACTAACCCGGCGTTGACCGCGTTTATCGATGAATGCCGTAACACCAAAGTTGCCGAAGCAGATATGGCGACCATGGAGAAAAAGGGCATGGCGACAGGCCTGTTCGTGGTGCATCCACTGACCGGCGAAAAACTGCCAGTATGGGCAGCCAACTTCGTGCTGATGGATTACGGCACTGGCGCGGTGATGGCCGTTCCGGGCCACGACCAGCGCGACTGGGAATTTGCCACGAAATATCAGTTGACGATCAAACCCGTTATCCTGAACCTGGACGGCAGCGAACCCGATATCTCTGCACAAGCCATGACCGAGAAAGGCGCACTGTTCAACTCAGGCGAATTCAGCGGTCTGGATCACGAGGCGGGCTTTAACGCCATTGCTGACAAGCTGGTCGCACTCGGCGTCGGCGCACGCAAAGTCAACTATCGCCTGCGCGATTGGGGCGTATCCCGTCAACGTTACTGGGGGGCGCCAATCCCGATGGTGACGTTGGAAGATGGCACCGTTATCCCGACCCCGGAAGATCAACTGCCAGTGATTCTGCCGGAAGACGTGATGATGGATGGCATTACCAGCCCTATCAAAGCCGATCCCAACTGGGCAAAAACCACCGTCAACGGTCAGCCTGCGCTGCGTGAAACCGATACCTTCGATACCTTTATGGAATCCTCCTGGTACTACGCGCGTTACACTTGCCCGCAATACGATCAGGGTATGCTCGATCCGGCGGCGGCCAACTACTGGCTGCCGGCCGATCAATACGTGGGCGGTATCGAACACGCCATCATGCACCTGATGTATTTCCGCTTCTTCCACAAGTTGATGCGTGATGCAGGTCTTGTCACCTCCGATGAACCCGCCAAGCGCCTGTTGTGTCAGGGGATGGTGTTGGCTGATGCCTTCTACTACACCGGCAACAGTGGCGAACGTATCTGGGTATCACCGTCTGACGTCACCGTGGAGCGCGATGACAAAGGACGCATCCTGAAAGCCTTCGATGCAGAAGGCCGTGAACTGGTGTACGCCGGGATGAGCAAGATGTCGAAATCGAAGAACAACGGTATCGATCCGCAGGTGATGGTAGAGAAATACGGTGCCGACACCGTGCGTCTGTTTATGATGTTCGCCTCTCCGGCAGAAATGACGCTGGAATGGCAGGAATCAGGGGTTGAAGGGGCTAACCGCTTCCTCAAGCGTGTGTGGAAACAGGTTTACGACCACACGGAAAAAGGCGCTAGCGCTGCGCTGGATGTTTCCGCGCTGACCGAAGATCAGAAAGCACTGCGTCGCGACCTGCACAAAACCATCGCTAAAGTCACCGATGATATTGGTCGTCGTCAGACGTTCAACACCGCTATCGCCGCCGTGATGGAACTGATGAACAAGCTGGCAAAAGAGCCGCAAGAAAGCGAGCAGGATCGCGCACTGACTCAGGAAGCGCTGCTGGCCGCGGTGCGTATGCTATACCCGTTCACGCCGCACGCCTGCTTCACGCTGTGGCAGGCGCTGGGTGGCAATGGCGATATCGATACGGCCCCGTGGCCCGTTGCCGATGAAGATGCCATGGTGGAAGACTCCAAATTGGTCGTGGTGCAAGTGAACGGCAAGGTGCGCGGCAGAATTACGGTTGCTGCCGATGCCACGCAGGAGCAGGTTCAGGCGCGTGCCGCACAGGAACATCTGGTGGCAAAATACCTGGAAGGAGTTACAGTACGTAAAGTCATTTACGTTCCGGGCAAACTGCTTAACCTGGTTGTAGGTTAAGCCAAGGAGGCACTGTGCGACATCGTTTATTCACGTTGTTGCTGGGGTTGGCGGTGCTGGTTACCGCCGGCTGCGGTTTTCATCTGCGTGGCACCACACAACTGCCCAGCGAATTGAAGGTATTAACGCTGACCAGTAACGATCCTTTTGGTCCGTTGACCCGGGCCATTCGCGATCAGCTACGTACCAGTGATGTAAGAATCGAGGAAGACGCCACGCGTCAGGATATCGCATCCCTGCGTATTCTCGGCTCCACGGAAGCCAGAGACACTGTCTCTATTTTCCAGGATGGGACCACCGCAGAGTACCAGCTGGTGCTGACCGTTCAGACGCAGGTGCTGCTGCCGGGTGAAGATATTTATCCACTCTCGGTCACGGTGTTCCGTACCTTCTTTGATAACCCGCTCGCTGCGTTGGCAAAAGACGCCGAGCAGGACATCATACGTAAGGAGATGCGCCGTCAGGCTGCCGAGCAGTTAGTGCGTAAACTGGTGACCATCAACGGCAGTGATGAGGTGAAAAACCGCCAGCAACGTGCCACCGCCATCAGCGATAACAACGGGCGTTCATGATCCGTATCTATCCGGAACAGCTTGCCGCGCAGCTCAATGAAGGGCTGCGCGCTTGCTATCTGCTGTTTGGCAACGACCCACTGTTGTTGCAGGAAAGCCTGGATATGCTGCGCCATCGCGCGCGGGAGCAGGGTTTCACCGAACATTTCAGTTTCACACTCGATCAAAGCACCGATTGGGATGCGATTTTCAGCGTATGTCAGGCACTCAGCCTGTTCGCTTCACGGCAAAGCCTACTGCTGCAACTGCCGGAAAACGGCCCCAACGCCGCCATGGCAGAAAATCTGGTCAAACTGGCTGGACTGCTGCATCAGGACGTCTTGCCTATTCTACGCGGCAGCAAACTCACCAAAGCGCAAGAAAACAGCGCCTGGTATAAAGCACTGTCGCAGCACGGCGTGATCATCAACTGTTTAACACCGGAACAGACGCAATTACCGCGCTGGGTGGCACAACGCGCCAAGCAACGTAAACTGCAACTGGATGATGCCGCCACGCAACTGCTGTGTTACTGCTATGAAGGCAATCTTCTGGCGTTGATGCAGGCGCTGGAACGTTTGTCATTGCTCTATCCTGACGGCAAGCTCACGTTGCCACGCGTTGAACAGGCGGTAAACGATGCCGCACACTTCACGCCCTTTCACTGGCTGGATGCCATGCTGGCAGGCAAAAGCAAACGCGCCTGGCACGTGTTGCAACAGTTACAAGCAGAAGACAGCGAACCGGTGATTCTGCTGCGCACGCTGCAACGTGAGTTGACGCTGTTGGTCACCTTGCAGCGCAACATGGCGACAACACCGTTACGTACGCTGTTTGATCAGCATAAAGTGTGGCAAAACCGACGTGCACTGCTCACTCAGGCACTCCAACGGCTCAATGGACATCAGTTGCAGCAAGCTATGCACCTGCTGACGCGATTGGAATTGACGCTAAAACAGGATTATGGCCAATCCATCTGGCCAGAAATGCAAACGCTGACGCTGTTATTGTGCGGCAAGGTGCTTGCGCCCGGTATGGTCAACGCCGATGAATAGCGTTACTCCCCCTGAACTGATCGCCTACTTCGGCGGCACCTTTGATCCCATTCATTATGGGCATTTACGTCCAGTCACTGCGCTGGCGGATGAAATAGGCGTAACGCGCATCACGCTGATGCCCAATAACGTACCGCCTCACCGCGAACAGCCTGAAGCCACGGCGCAACAGCGCAAGCGCATGGTGGAACTCGCCATCGCCGAGACGCCGTTATTCAGCGTGGATGACCGTGAATTGCAGCGCATCACGCCGTCTTACACCATTGATACCATGGAGATGATCCGCGCAGAAATGGGCGATAACATTCCGTTGGCCTTTATTATTGGTCAGGATTCGCTGCTCACATTACACGCCTGGCACCGCGGACAAGACCTGCTCAAGGTGTGTCATCTACTGGTCTGCGCACGCCCTGGTTACCGCACCACGTTAGACACGCCAGAACAGCAGGCGTGGCTGGAAGCGCACAGCGCTGAAAATGCCGCAGATCTGCACACGCAGCCGCACGGATTGATCTATTTGGCGCACACGCCGTTGGTCACCGTCTCTGCCACGGATATTCGCCAGCGCCGTCAGAAGGGTGAATCCTGCGACGATTTGGTTCCCCGTGCCGTGCTGCATTTTATGGATGCTCACGACTTATACCGTTAACCCGCTTCCCGCATACCACTCTCTCACCGGGCATGCTATACTCCGCCGCTGGTTTTTCAGTCCGGTAAAAAACGGTAAAGCGCGTTTCTATGCCACATTATTGGCCGCAAAATAGGCCGATAATACCCTGAAACACCTGCGGTGCGTCACACATGAACACGCAACCCTTTTTACCCGCCGGAGCACATTTCTCCGGTTGAACCGCCAGGCAGGAGGAACCTTTGCAAGGCCAAGCACTCCAAGATTTTGTTATTGATAAAATAGATGATTTAAAAGGCCAGGATATCGTTGCGCTGAACGTGCGTGGCAAATCCAGCATTACCGACTGCATGATTATCTGCACCGGTACATCCAGCCGCCACGTTTCGTCTATCGCCGAGCATGTGGTACAAGCCTCACGCGCTGCCGGCATGATCCCACTGGGTGTTGAGGGTGAGCAAGGTGCTGACTGGGTGGTTGTCGATCTCGGTGATGTGATGGTGCACGTGATGCAGGAAGAGAGCCGTCACCTGTACGAACTGGAAAAACTGTGGAGCTAGCATGAGGCTGCAACTGGTCGCCGTTGGCACCAAGATGCCGGACTGGGTGCAGACAGGTTTTTCGGATTATCTGCGACGTTTTCCCAAAGACATGCCCTTCGAGCTCACGGAGCTCCCTGCTGGTAAACGGGGAAAGAATGCGGATATCAAACGTATTCTCGAGCGCGAAGGGGAACTGATGCTGGCGGCAGTGGGGAAAGGTAACCGTATTGTGACACTGGATATTCCCGGTACGCCGTGGGAAACGCCGCAGCTTGCCAGCCAATTGGAACGCTGGAAACAGGACGGGCGCGACGTCAGCCTGCTGATTGGCGGCCCGGAAGGGCTGGCCCCCGCTTGCAAAGCGGCGGCGGAGCAAAGCTGGTCGCTATCACCGTTAACGCTGCCGCACCCGCTGGTGCGCATATTGGTGGCCGAGAGCCTGTATCGGGCCTGGAGCATCACCACCAATCACCCTTACCATAGAGAGTAAGACTGTACGATGAAACACACGAAATAGTTGCCGGATGAAAACAGAACATAAACCCTTTCGTGATTATTCGGCGGAATCCGCCCTTTTCGTACGTCGTGCTTTAGTGGCGTTCATCGGTATTTTGCTGCTTTCCGGCGTGCTGGTGACCAATTTGTACCATTTGCAAGTGGTGCGCGTTGATGACTACCGCACACGCTCAAACGCAAACCGCATTAAGCTGGTCCCCATCGCGCCCAGCCGCGGCATCATTTACGATCGCAACGGTATTCCCCTGGCGCTCAACCGCACCATTTACCAGTTGGAACTGGTGCCGGACAAAGTTGATAACCTGCAAGATACGCTGGCTGCTTTGAAACCCATAGTCAATCTCACTGATGATGATCTGGAAAACTTCGAGAAAGAACGTAAACGCTCACGCCGCTTCACTTCCATTCCGGTCAAAACCGCCTTAAGCGACGTTGATGTCGCCCGTTTTGCCGTCAACCAGTACCGTTTTCCCGGCGTGGAAGTCAAAGGCTATCAACGCCGCTATTACCCGTATGGCTCTGCCCTCACCCATGTCCTCGGCTACGTATCAAAAATCAATGATAAAGACGTAGAGCGACTGAGTAAGGAAGAAAAGATTGCCGATTACGCCGCTACGCGCGACATCGGAAAACTGGGCATTGAGCGCTATTACGAAGATATTCTGCACGGCAAACCCGGTTATGAAGAGGTGGAAGTCAATAACCGTGGCCGCGTCATCCGTCAACTGCACGAGCAGCCGCCGCAAGCGGGTCAGGATATCTACCTCACCATCGATCTCAACCTGCAAATCTACGTTGAAAAACTGCTGGAAGGCAGTCGGGCAGCGGTGGTGATTATCGATCCACGCGACGCTGGCCTGCGCGCACTGGTTTCTACCCCGAGCTACGATCCCAACCTGTTCGTTGATGGCATCTCGAGCAAAGACTATCGCGCACTGCTTAATGACCCTAACAAACCGCTGATCAACCGCGCCACGCAGGGGCTATATCCTCCGGCCTCAACGGTGAAACCCTACATTGCCGCCTCTGCATTAAGCGCTAATGTGATTACCCCCACCACCTCGCTGTTCGATCCAGGTTGGTGGCAATTACCGGGCTCAGAAAAACGGTTCCGCGACTGGAAAAAATGGGGCCATGGCCGCTTGAACGTGACCAAATCGCTGGAAGAATCTGCGGATACCTTCTTTTATCAGGTCGCTTATGACATGGGTATCGATCGCCTGGCAGAATGGATGAACAAGTTCGGCTACGGTGAATACACCGGTATCGATCTGGCGGAAGAGCGTTCTGGCAATATGCCCACACGTGAGTGGAAGCAAAAACGCTTCAAACGGCCTTGGTATCAAGGGGACACCATTCCGGTTGGCATTGGTCAAGGCTACTGGATTGCCACGCCGATTCAAATGGCGAAAGCACTGACGACGCTTATCAACGATGGCAACGTGAAAACACCACACCTGCTTTATAGCGCTCGCAATAGCGGCGTCATCGTACCTTATCGTCAGCAAGAAGTGTCACGACTTAGCGATGTGCGTGCCAGCTATTGGGAAATCGCCAAAGACGGGATGTACGGGGTTGCTAACCGTCAGAACGGCACTGCACATAAATTTTTTGCCGATGCGCCCTATAAGATCGCAGCAAAAACCGGTACTGCGCAGGTATTTGGCCTGAAAGAAAATGAGACCTACAATGCGCATAAAATCGCCGAACACCTGCGTGACCACAAACTGTTGACGGCATTTGCCCCCTATAATAACCCGAAAATTGCCATCTCAATCGTTTTGGAGAATGGCGGTGCAGGCCCTGCTATCAGTGCCTTGGTACGCCAGATGCTCGACCACATTATGCTGGGCGATAACAACACCGAATTGCCCGATGCGCCCCCCAGCGCACCCGGTTCTGAAAGCGAGTAACCTCCGCCATGACTGAAAGCCAACAAAAAAGGTCGATTTGGACTAAGATGCATATCGACCTGCCCTTCCTGCTCTGTATTCTGGCGCTGCTGGGGTATAGCTTATTCGTGATGTGGAGCGCCAGCGGCCAGGATATCGGCATGATGGAGCGTAAAGCGGCACAGATAGCCATTGGTCTTACCGTGATGATCGCCATGGCGCAAATTCCGCCACGCGTCTACGAAGGCTGGGCACCCTATCTCTATATCGTCTGTGTCATTCTGTTGATCATGGTGGATGTGTTCGGCCAGATAAGTAAAGGCGCACAGCGCTGGCTTGATCTTGGCTTTGTCCGTTTTCAGCCGTCAGAAATTGCCAAAATTGCCGTGCCGTTGATGGTAGCGCGCTTTATCAACCGTGATATGTGCCCACCGTCGCTGAAAAACACCGGGATCGCCCTGGTATTAATCTTTTTGCCGACCCTGCTGGTGGCAGCGCAACCCGATCTGGGCACGTCAATTCTGGTCGCAGCATCCGGCCTGTTTGTGCTTTTTCTCGCGGGCATGAGTTGGCGACTGATCGCCGTGGCGCTAGTGTTGCTTGCAGCGTTTATTCCCGTGCTCTGGTTCTTTCTGATGCACGATTACCAGCGCGCCCGCGTGATGATGCTGCTCGATCCGGAAAGCGATCCGCTGGGGGCGGGCTACCATATTATTCAATCCAAAATTGCTATCGGCTCCGGGGGGTTGTCGGGTAAAGGCTGGCTACAAGGCACCCAGTCACAGCTTGAATTCCTGCCCGAACGCCACACCGACTTTATTTTTGCCGTATTGGCAGAGGAATTGGGGTTGATTGGTGTGCTGGTTCTGATCGCCATGTATCTGTTTGTCATCATGCGTGGTCTGGTAATCGCCGCCAATGCCCAAACCTCGTTTGGCCGGGTGATGGTCGGCGGCCTGATTCTCATTCTGTTTGTCTATGTTTTTGTTAACATCGGTATGGTGAGTGGCATATTGCCCGTGGTCGGGGTGCCGCTCCCGCTTATCAGTTACGGCGGCTCAGCGTTGGTGGTGTTGATGGCAGGGTTTGGCATCGTGATGTCAATCCACACGCACCGTAAGATGCTCTCAAAAAACTTATAAAGTGAGGTAAACACATGCGTAAGGACTGGCTTTGGGTCGGCATCGTCACCTTGATGCTTGCAGCCTGTACCACCACGGAAGCCCCGCGCGCGCCGATTACGCCGACCCCGGCTTATCATGGTCCGGTGGAAGAGATTGGCGGAGCCGAGCCGCGCTATGAGCCCTATAATCCAAGCACTATGCAGGATTACACCATCAAGGGAAAAACCTACAAGGTGATCCAGAACGCGCAGAACTTCTCCGAGGTCGGTCTGGCAACCTGGTACGGCGCTGAAGCCAACGGCAATCGTACCTCTATCGGCGAAATCTTCGATCCCAACACCATTACCGCTGCGCACCCCACGCTGCCATTACCCAGCTATGTCCGCGTGACTAACCTGAGCAACGGCCGCCGTCTGGTGGTTCGTGTGAACGATCGCGGCCCGTATACGCCGGGCAGTATCATCGATCTGTCCAAGGCGGCTGGCGATCGCCTCAATATCTCCAACAATACCAAAGTGAAAGTTGAAGCGATCGTGGTCGCGCCGGATGGCACGCTCTCCGGGCCAGGCACTATTGGGACAACCGTCGCCAAACAGAGTTTTGCCCTGTCCGATCGCCCGAACCTCGGTGCCAGCGGATTGGGTACGCCTATGATGGAAACCAGTGCGCCAGCAGCCATTGCCAGCAGGCCCGTCAGTAACAACGCCCTCAGTGTGCAAAATAACAGCGACATGCCGGCCAGCAGCACCAGTGCCAGCCCAAGTGGGTTTCTGGGTGCGCCTACCGCCCTGCGTTCTGGCGTACTGGAAGATACAGATGCCGCTACGCCTGTGACCAGCGCGCCAGCAACCACAGCAGCGCGCCCGCTTGCCGTGACGCCGGCAGCAACACCTATTGGCAACAGTAACGGGCGCTATCTGGTTCAGGTTGGAGCGCTGAGCGACCCACAGCGTGCGCAAACCTGGCTGAAAAGCCTGAGCGAACGCTTCCACGTGACGGGAAAAGTGACACCCAGCAACGGGTTGTATCGCGTTCAGCTTGGCCCTTTTCAAAATCGCCAACAGGCCACTGAACTTCAGCAGCGTTTGGCAACAGAAGCGCAGCAGCACGCCTTTGTCACGGCGGCAGACGCGCCATAACCCTCTCGCGCCCCAGTCCGCCGCCTGTTAATGTGCGGGCATGGGGTTGTTACGCCATTCTGCTTTAGCAAAATCACGTAACGGAATGTCTGGTGCAGCGCTATGACGCATCTGCTATAGTACGGCTCGTTTTTTAACTTCACTCCACGGATGTTGTAGTTCCAATCATGAATATTGTTATCACGTCTCGTTTCACCTTAGGTACAGCGCTGGGCACGCTGCTTGCCGTCAGCGTTGCCACAACGGCCCATGCGGAAGACGTCAATCTCAAGACGATGATCCCCGGCGTACCACAAATCGACGCCGAGTCGTACATCCTGATTGATTACAACTCTGGCAAAGTGTTGGCAGAAATGAATGCCGATGCGCGCCGCGATCCCGCAAGCCTGACCAAAATGATGACCAGTTATGTTATCGGTCAGGCGCTGAAATCCGGCAAGATTACCCAGAACGACATCGTAACCGTCGGCAAAGATGCCTGGGCAACCGGAAACCCGACCTTTCAGGGCTCGTCGCTGATGTTCCTGAAACCGGGCGATCGTGTACCGGTTTCACAACTCAGTCGCGGCATCATTCTGCAATCGGGTAATGACGCTTGCGTTGCGATGGCAGATTATGTGGCGGGTAGCCAGGATGCCTTCGTTAGCCTGATGAACAACTATGTGAAAGCATTGGGTTTGCAGAACACCAATTTCCAGACCGTGCACGGCCTGGATGCACCAGGGCAACACAGCTCCGCGCGCGATATGGCGCTGATTGGCCAGGCGTTGATTCGCGATGTGCCGGACGAGTACGCCATTTATAAAGAAAGAGAGTTCACCTTTAACAACATCAAACAGACCAACCGTAATGGCCTGTTGTGGGACAGCAGCCTGGCCGTCGACGGTATCAAAACCGGCCACACCAATGCGGCAGGTTACAATCTGGTTGCCTCGGCCACTGAAGGTCAAATGCGCTTGATCTCGGTAGTGATGGGCGGACGCACCTTCAAAGGCCGTGAAACCGAGAGCAAAAAGCTGCTCACCTGGGGTTTCCGTTTCTTTGAAACCGTTGCACCGCTGAAAGCCGGCAAAGAGTTTGCCTCCGAGCCCGTCTGGTTCGGTGATAGCGACAGGGTTTCCCTGAGCGTGGAAAAAGATGCCTATCTCACCATTCCGCGCGGTCGGATGAAAGATCTGAAAGCCAGCTATGTGCTCAATAACACGGAACTGCACGCACCGCTGAGCAAAAACCAGGTGGTTGGTACCATCAACTTCCAACTTGATGGCAAAACCATTGAGCAACGACCGCTGGTCGTGATGAATGAAGTCAAAGAAGGGGGCATTTTTGGCCGTCTGTTTGACTACATTCGCCTGATGTTCCATCGCTGGTTAGGCTAAGCTCTTGGGTTAGCCATTTTTGGCCCCATATTTAGAGATGATTACTCCCGCTGCGGCGGGAGTTATACTTTATGTTGAACCAAACGCTATTGAACAGCGACGATCAGCATGGGCACCGATCCATCTGGAGAACACATGAAAACCAAACTCAATGAACTGCTCGAATTTCCCTGCTCATTCACCTACCGGGTGATGGGACTCGCGCAGCCAGAATTGGTAGACCGCGTTCTCGAAGTGGTGCAACGTCATGCGCCGGGTGACTATAGCCCGCTGGTCAAACAGAGTAGCAAAGGCAATTACCATTCGGTTTCCATCACCATTACCGCCACGCACATTGAGCAAGTCGAAACGCTCTATGAAGAGCTGGGCGCTATCGATATCGTACGCGTTGTACTGTAAGGGCATGACGTCTGCCCGACCGGATAATCGCGGGAAAATGTGTTTCAGCGCTGTTCTCTGGCGCGTCCCGCGACTATAATCGGCTCCATTGTTTTCCTTAACCTGAAGATCACGATGTTGCTACAGGATAAGATCATCGTACGTCAGCTTGGCGTACAACCCTATGAGCCTGTCTCATTGGCGATGCACCAGTTTACCGATTTGCGTGACACGCAAAGCGCGGATGAGCTCTGGTTGGTGCAGCACCTTCCCGTTTTTACCCAAGGTCAAGCTGGCAAGGCAGAGCATCTGCTCACTACCGGCGATATTCCAGTGATTCAAAGCGATCGTGGCGGCCAGGTGACCTATCACGGACCGGGCCAGCAAGTGATGTATGTGCTGGTGGATTTAAAACGCCGAAAAGTGGGCGTGCGGGAACTGGTCACCGCCATTGAAAATACCGTGGTCGATACACTGGCACAGTTCGGTATCACCGCTCATGCCCGCGCTGATGCGCCGGGTGTGTATGTGCAGGAATCTAAAATCTGTTCACTCGGACTACGCATTCGTAAGGGCTGCTCTTTCCATGGGCTGGCACTCAACATCAATATGGACCTGACGCCGTTCCTGCGTATTAACCCGTGCGGCTATGCGGGCATGGTAATGACGCAGGTCAGCCAGCATGTAGCCGGCGTGGAAGTGGCCGATGTCGCCCCGCTATTGGTCGCGACCTTTATGCAACAGCTTGGCTACACGCAACAAGCGCCACTGGTATGGGATTGGGCCTCTCATGGCGCGCCCGTACCGCGCAGTATATCGGCGTGAAATGGTGCCGTTGGGTTTATGCTTATCGGTGCCAAATCACATTCCGTTTACATTATTTATGCATTTGTGCGACGTAAAGGCTGAATGTCAGACAACAAAGATGGTATAATTTTTTATAGTTTTTAAAAAAAAGTTTAATTAGAAACATAATCCATTGAATCATAGAACTCAAATCATGATTCAACCTGTGATTCAGAACTGGAACCTGGCTATCATGAGTAAACCGATTCAGATGGAACGCGGCGTTAAATACCGCGATGCAGACAAAATGGCACTCATCCCGGTACGCACCGTCGTCACTGAGCGGCAGGAGCTACTGCGTAAACCTGAATGGATGAAAATCAAGTTACCTGCCGATTCCAGCCGTATTCAGGGCATCAAGGCGGCCATGCGCAAAAACGGCCTGCATTCTGTCTGTGAAGAAGCTTCCTGCCCGAATCTGGCCGAATGTTTCAACCACGGTACAGCCACTTTCATGATTCTGGGAGCCATTTGTACCCGCCGCTGCCCGTTCTGCGACGTGGCACACGGCCGCCCGGTAACGCCCGATGCCAATGAGCCAGAGAAACTGGCACAGACCATCCATGACATGGGGTTGCGCTACGTAGTGATCACCTCCGTAGACCGGGATGACCTGCGTGACGGCGGCGCACAGCACTTCGCAGACTGCATCGCCGCTATCCGTCGTAAAAACCCACATATTCGCATCGAGACGCTGGTGCCCGATTTCCGCGGCCGTATGGATAAGGCGCTGGATCTCCTGAACGTGACGCCGCCGGATGTGTTCAACCACAACCTGGAAAACGTACCGCGCCTCTACCGTCAGGTACGCCCTGGTGCCAACTACGAGTGGTCATTGAAGCTGCTTGAGAACTTTAAAGCCTCTCACCCTGAAATTCCGACTAAATCCGGCCTGATGGTTGGGCTGGGGGAAACCAATGCGGAGATCGTTGAAGTAATGCGTGACCTGCGCCGCCACGGTGTCACCATGTTGACGTTAGGGCAATACTTACAGCCCAGCCGTCATCACCTGCCAGTGAAACGCTATGTGAGTCCGGAAGAGTTCGATGAAATGAAAGCCGAGGCGATGGCGATGGGCTTTACCCACGCAGCCTGCGGCCCGTTCGTGCGTTCGTCGTATCACGCCGATCTGCAAGCGAAAGGCATTGAGGTTAAGTAAGCACATCGAGTGTAACAATATTTAGTTACACATTGACTCTGTTGCTGACGTACTTATCGCAAAAGGGAGGCCAACAGGCCGCCCTTTTTCATTAAGACCATTAGTCCTTGTTATGACGAATTTCACCGGCAGGCGCTGCCTCATCCCCTGTGGTGGTCGGTTTCACAGACTGATCGTCATTCATCGCTTTCTTGAACCCTTTGATTGCAGCCCCTAAATCGCCGCCCAGCGAGCGCAGTTTATTGGTGCCGAACAGCAATACGATCAGCGCGGCAATCACCAACAGTTTGGCAATGCTAATACCTTCCATCACACACCTACCTGATTACGAATACTGGAATACCAGCGAATAAAAACGATATTTCTTATTTATGCTTGCGACAGCGCGAACACAACATCCATTTGTAACAAAATTAGACCCCACTGCTGATATGCCTATTGCCAGTGCTTGAATCCAGATAGCTATGTACCCTAAATAATTCGAGTTGTAGGAAGGCGGGCAAGGGAGAGGACCCCGATGAGCTTACTGAAGTAAGTGATTCGGGTGAACGAGTGCAGCCAACGCATCTGCAACTTGAAGTATGACGGGTATAGTCGCTACACTGTTTTCGTCACATGGAGATGGCATTCCTCCCTAACCGCCCTTTGGGCTGATGATGCCTACGTACGCCTCAGAGCAGGCGCGTAGGGATCTGCCCGCTCTGAATCACTTTCAAGCACAACACGAGGTCATTATGTGGATGATGTTTCTTGCCGTGTTTATCGGCGGCGGAGCGGGAAGCGTTGCCCGGTGGGCATTGGGAATGCGCTATAACACCACAGCGGTGTCAGTACTGCCTGTGGGTACGCTGATGGCAAACCTGATCGGGGCTAATGAGATGGTCACCCCCACCCTGTGAGCGGTACGCTGATA
>SMLE01000211.1_pt1 | contig 18881 bp, 19 predicted proteins | sample 2451431 | NCBI scaffold set ML178787.1 | reverse complement strand
GGGAACGGCTTTACTATACCTCGAAATTTATTTATTCAACAAAGCCATTGAGACGGTGAAACAGGTCTTAGCGAAATTTGCCTTCCTGAACCCGTAGCTCCAGATTTTGGTGGGTTGCCGCGATGATACGCACATCCACTTTCACCGCTGCATAGCCACCGACGCGGTAGAACTGCCCGTCAGCCAATACGCGCAACAGCCGCGTTTGCACATCCAGAGGCATATCGCCGATTTCATCCAGAAACAGGGTGCCGCCATCGGCCTGTTCAAAGCGTCCCTGGCGAATCTGATTCGCGCCGGTAAACGCCCCTTTTTCGTGACCAAACAGCTCTGACTCGATCAGATCCTTGGGGATGGCCGCCATATTCAAGGCGATAAACGGCGCTTTGGCGCGTGGACTGTGGCGATGCAGCGCATTGCCACCAGTTCTTTACCGGTTCCCGATTCCCCGTTGATCAGCACGCTGATAGATGAACGGGAGAGTCGGCCAATAATGCGAAACACATCCTGCATGGCCGGCGCTTCACCAATGATATCGGTGGTGGGGCCATTGAGCGGTTGCGCTCGGACCGGCTACTGCTGTTCCAGATAGTGACTGATCGCACGCTCAACCAAAGCGACAGCTTCATCGATATCAAACGGTTTTGGCAGGTAATCAAATGCACCCTGTTGGTAAGCGCTTACCGCCGCATCCAGATCGGAGTGCGCGGTCATAATAATCACTGGCAGCATCGGATGACGCTGTTTGATCTGTTGCAGCAGCGCCAGACCGTCCATGCCCGGCATGCGAATATCGGACAGCAGTACATCTGGCGTTTGGGTTGCCAGCGCGTGCAGCGCCTGATTTCCGTTATCAAAGGTGGCACAGGTCAACCCCGCCCCAGTGAGCGCGCGCTCCAGCACCCAACGGATGGAGCTATCGTCATCGACAATCCAGACTATCCCTCGTTGCATCGTGAACCTCACTGGCGAATGGGCAGGTAAACCGAGAATTCGGTATGGCCTGGCCAACTGTTAAATTCAATTTTTCCCGAATGCTGATCGATCAAGCTGCGCGCGATCGATAATCCCAGCCCAGTGCCGCCTTCGCGACCGCTTACCATTGGGTAAAACAGCGTGTCTTGCAACTGTGCAGGGACGCCAGGACCATCGTCTTCGATATCAATACGCGCCGCCAAGCGATAGCGCACGCCGTGCAGCGTGAGTTGAAAAGCGGTGCGCGTGCGCAGCGTAATGGTGCCGCCTTCTTTACCCAGCGCCTGGAGCGCGTTGCGCGTAATGTTTAGCAGCACTTGTTCAATCTGGTCTGGATCATGGGTCAGCTCTGGCAGGCTGGGATCGTAATCCTTCACCAGCGTCACGTTGTCAGGTTTTTCTAACGAGACCAACTTGCAGATGCGCTCAACGACCTGATGAATACTTTGTGTTACGTGTAAACCCGGCTGCTGCGGCCCTAATAGCCTATCCACCAGATTGCGCAGGCGATCGGCCTGCTCAATGATCACTTTGGTGTATTCCGTCAGCGCGGGGTCGGGCAGCGCTTTGGCCAGCAACTGTGCCGCGCCGCGCAATCCGCCGAGCGGATTCTTGATTTCATGCGCCAGACCGCGCACCAAATCACGCGCTGCCTGCTGCTGGGAATGCTGTAATTGTTCCTGACTGAGTCGGCGTTGGTTGTCCATCGGCACCATCTCCAACAGGATAAAACTGTGTTGAATGCGTTGTGCGGTGAGCGACATGATGTGTGCTCTGCCATCGACAACGATAGTCACTTCGTTATCCGTAAATCCTTGACCCGCGTTGAGACTTTCGCGCATCAGCTCAATATTTAGCGAGAAATAGATGAGCAGATCCGGCAACGGTGTTCCTGCTAATTTGCGTGAACTTTGCGCCAGCAACTGCTGGGCAGCCGGATTGGAATAGTGGATTGCCAGGTTGTTATCCAGCAATAAAATACTATTGATCAAAGAATTGAGGATCTGCCCAGCATAGGGCAGCGTGCCTGTTGCCATAACGCAGACTCCTGCACCCTCGCGGTGCATTGTAGTGTAGATGATGGATGTTACGTCGCAACGGCCAATATTGATGATAAAGAAATAAGGCCGGTGGTGAAAAAAGCCCATCCGAAGATGGGCTGAAAAGTTTCCACGGCAACAAAAACAAACTTCTTATAATTCTGTTGATGCTCGGTCATGGCAGGGTTCAGCACGCCCACCACGCCGAGGTAAATCATCGGTACGCAGTCGTTGATTAAACGCTGTAGTACAGTTCGAACTCAACCGGGTGCGGCGTCATGCGAACGCGATCGTTCTCTTCACGGCGCAGACCGATGTAAGCATCGATAGCGTCGTCAGTGAACACGCCGCCCGCCGTCAGGAATGCACGGTCAGCGTCCAGCGCGTTCAGTGCTTCTTCCAGAGAGCCTGCAACCTGTGGGATTTCATTCGCTTCTTCCGGCGGCAGATCGTACAGGTTTTTGTCCATGGCATCGCCAGGGTGGATCTTGTTCTTGATACCATCCAGGCCAGCCATCAGCAGTGCGGCGAAGCACAGGTAAGGGTTAGCCGCCGGGTCTGGGAAGCGCACTTCGATACGTGCAGCTTTCGGGCTGGAAACGAACGGGATACGGATAGAAGCAGAACGGTTACGTGCGGAGTACGCCAGCATTACCGGAGCTTCATAACCCGGGACCAGACGCTTGTAAGAGTTGGTGGTCGGGTTGGACAGGGCGTTGATCGCTTTAGCATGTTTGATGACACCGCCGATGTAGAACAGCGCTTCTTCAGACAGGCCAGCGTATTTGTCGCCGGAGAATTTGTTGGTGCCGCCTTTGGACAGGGACATATGGCAGTGCATGCCAGAGCCGTTGTCACCGAACATCGGTTTCGGCATAAAGGTGGCCGTTTTGCCGTAAGCGCGCGCGACGTTGTGAACAACGTATTTGTAGATCTGAATTTCGTCCGCTTTTTTGGTCATGGTGTTGAAGCGGGTTGCCACTTCGTTCTGACCAGCCGTTGCCACTTCGTGGTGGTGAGCTTCAACAACCAGACCCATTTGTTCGATTACCTGGCACATCTGAGAACGGATGTCTTGTGCGGAGTCAACCGGTGGAACCGGGAAGTAACCGCCTTTCACTGCCGGACGGTGGCCTTTGTTGCCGCCTTCGTATTTGGTACCGGAGTTCCAGGCACCTTCGATGTCATCGATAGCAACGTGAGAGCCGGAGATGCTGCTGCCGAAACGAATGTCGTCAAACAGGAAGAATTCAGGTTCTGGTCCAAACAGAACGGTATCCGCGATACCGGTGGAACGCAGGTACTCTTCAGCGCGTTTCGCGATGGAGCGCGGGTCGCGATCGTAACCTTGCATGGTGTTCGGTTCCAGAATGTCACAACGAATGATCAGCGTCGTGTCTTCATAGAACGGGTCCAGTACAGCGGTGCTTGCGTCAGGCATCAGCACCATGTCGGATTCGTTGATACCTTTCCAGCCACCAATGGAGGAGCCGTCGAACATTTTGCCTTCTTCGAAGAAGTCAGCGCTAACCTGGTGAGCTGGAATGGTGACGTGCTGCTCTTTACCCTTGGTATCGGTAAAGCGTAAGTCGACGAATTTAACTTCGTGCTCGTTCAGCATCGTCAAAACATGTTCTGCGGACATACTTGGATCTCCCGATTTGTCATTTATCGCCGTGGAACGAATATCGTTATGGAATGATGTTTGTTACCGTAATAGGGTTTAAGCTAAAATCATGCCAACTCTACGCATGGGGTTGGGAGGCGTTGTTTTCAGGCTTTCATTGAAGGCAGTGCCTGCACCATTAGCGTTCGTTGCACTATTATGGTTCATAATCACCAAAATAGTGCACTGTTTGTGTGCGTTTGTTTACTTTCTCTGCGCCGTTGCACCGTGAAAGGGATCACAAAGCAAGCACCCCTGGGTTGTTTATCGCTTAGGAGTGTGATCTTGTTTGGTCCCTCGCTTAATCCGTGTACAATAGCGCGCTATTTCTAAATGCCTGAGGCAAAGCTGTGATCGAGAATTTGCGTAACATTGCTATTATTGCGCACGTTGACCATGGGAAAACTACCCTGGTCGACAAGCTGCTACAACAATCTGGAACATTGGGTGAACGAAATGACGCCACTGAGCGCGTTATGGACTCCAACGATCTGGAAAAAGAACGCGGTATCACCATTCTGGCGAAAAACACCGCCATTAACTGGAGAGATTACCGTATCAATATCGTTGACACCCCAGGACACGCCGATTTCGGTGGTGAAGTGGAGCGTGTAATGTCCATGGTCGATTCAGTGCTGCTGCTGGTAGACGCAATGGACGGCCCGATGCCCCAGACCCGTTTCGTTACCCAAAAAGCTTTTGCCTATGGCCTGAAACCGATCGTGGTCATCAACAAAGTTGACCGCCCGGGCGCGCGCCCTGACTGGGTCGTCGATCAGGTGTTCGATCTGTTCGTCAACCTGGGTGCTACCGACGAGCAACTGGATTTCCCTATCGTTTACGCGTCTGCGTTGATGGGTATCGCCGGTTTGGATCACGAAGAGATGGCGGAAGACATGACGCCGCTGTTCGAAGCGATCGTCAAACACGTTGAAGTGCCGAACGTCGATCTGGACGGTCCGCTGCAAATGCAAATCTCCCAGCTGGACTACAACAGCTATGTGGGTGTTATCGGTATCGGCCGTATCAAACGCGGTCGCGTTAAACCGAACCAGCAAGTGACGATTATCGATGCGGAAGGTAAACGCCGTAACGGTAAAGTGGGTCAGGTGTTGGGCCATTTGGGTTTGCAACGTATCGAATCTAGCGTCGCAGAAGCGGGCGATATCATCGCTATCACCGGTCTGGGTGAACTGAACATCTCCGACACCATCTGTGATACTGCTAACGTTGAAGCTCTGCCGCCGCTGTCGGTGGATGAGCCGACCGTTACCATGTCTTTTGGGGTTAACACCTCGCCGTTCTGCGGTAAAGAAGGCAAGTTCGTGACCTCTCGTCAGATTCTGGATCGTCTGAAGAAAGAGCTGGTACACAACGTTGCGCTGCGCGTAGAAGAAACCGAAGACCCGGATACCTTCCGTGTGTCTGGTCGTGGCGAACTGCACCTGTCAGTGCTGATCGAAAACATGCGTCGTGAAGGTTTCGAACTGGCGGTTTCTCGCCCGAAAGTTATCTTCCGTGACATCGATGGTCGCCGTCAGGAACCGTTCGAACAAGTTACCGTTGATATCGAAGATCAGCATCAGGGTTCCGTCATGGAAGCGCTGGGCCTGCGTAAAGGCGAAATGCGTGACATGAACCCGGACGGTAAAGGCCGTGTACGTCTGGATTACATCATTCCAAGCCGTGGTTTGATTGGCTTCCGTACCGACTTTATGACCATGACCTCCGGTACTGGCCTGCTGTACTCCACCTTCAGCCACTACGACGATGTGCGTCCGGGCGATATCGGCCAGCGTCAGAACGGTGTGCTGATCTCTAACGGTCAGGGTAAAGCGGTAGCCTATGCGCTGTTTAGCTTGCAGGAGCGCGGCAAATTGTTCCTGGGCCACGGTGCAGAAGTGTATGAAGGCCAGATCATGGGTATTCACACCCGCTCCAATGACCTGACGGTTAACTGCCTGACAGGTAAAAAACTGACCAACATGCGTGCTTCCGGTACTGATGAAGCCACCGTGCTGGTGCCAGCGGTGAAAATGTCGCTGGAGCAAGCGTTGGAATTTATCGATGACGATGAATTGGTTGAAGTGACTCCGCAGTCTATTCGTCTGCGTAAACGTCACCTGACCGAAAACGATCGCCGTCGCGCCAACCGCGGGCCGAAAGAGGGCTAATCCGCCGCTCTTTACAAAACCGTTCCAGGGCGCTTTCAGGCGCCCTGCCTTTTTCCAATCCCGCCTGCCCGCCGTGAGTATTTCGTATACGTTTTAGTTATCTTCCTCCCTGTTCAGCCGCCATGTTTCCCGCTACAGTGAAAAAACAACCATGACGTCTGGAGGGCGAAATGCTTTATATCTTTGATTTGGGTAACGTTGTCATTGATATCGATTTCAACCGTGTGTTGGGCGTGTGGAGTAAGCTGAGCGGTGTGCCACTCGCCACGCTGAAAGAGCGCTTTACCATGGATGAAGCCTTTGAACTGCATGAGCGCGGTGAGATCAGTGATGAAGAATTTGGTGCCCGACTGAGTCAGGAAATGGGCATGCTGCTGAGCTACGAGCAGTTTACGGCGGGCTGGCAGGCCATTTTTGTTGCGCTGCGTCCTGAGGTACTGGATGTGATGCAGCAGCTGCGCCAGCAAGGACATCGCGCCGTGATTTTGTCTAACACCAATCGCCTGCACTGCGCGCATTGGCCCGTCCTGTTTCCAGAAGTGGCTGAGGCTGCTGATTATCTCTATCTGTCACAGGATATCGGGATGCGTAAACCGGAGGCGAGAATTTATCAGTATGTGCTGACGCAAGAGCAGGCCACCCCGGCGCAAACGATCTTCTTCGATGATAACGAGCAGAATATTGCCGCTGCGCAAGCGTTGGGGATCCGCAGCATTTTGGTGACCGATCGCGATACGGTGCCACAGTTTTTTGCCGAACATCCCACTTCCCCTGCACACAATACCGTCGCTAACGCGAGTAAGCTGTGATAAAAACGGTTGGCATTTTTGATAATAAATCGATTAAAAGAACAGCGGTTCAGGAGTGGTTGTCGTTTATGATTGCGTTAATTCAGCGTGTTACCCGCGCCAGTGTGACGGTGGACAATGCCATTGTTGGGGAGATCGCAGGCGGATTGTTAGTGCTGTTAGGCGTCGAGCAAGGGGATGATGAACGTAAGGCGGCGCGGCTGTGTGAGCGTGTGCTCGGCTATCGCATTTTCAGCGATGAGCAGGGCAAGATGAACCTTAACGTGCAGCAAACCGGGGGCAGAGTGTTGGTGGTATCGCAGTTCACGCTGGCGGCGGATACGCAAAAAGGCATGCGGCCCAGCTTTTCCCGCGGCGGACAGGCTGTATCAATATTTTGCCGCCCAGTGCCGTGAACGCGGCACCCACACACAAACCGGTCGCTTCGCGGCAGATATGCAGGTTGACTTGGTTAACGACGGGCCAGTCACGTTCTGGCTTCAGGTATGACGATGCCGTGTGCGTCAGCGCGCCCGTTGTCACCGATGTGCAACACCGCCAATCGGAAGGAGGAGGAGGCAATGTATCACCTGAGAGTGCCTGAAACCGCTGAAGAGATGGATGCCTACTACCAATTCCGCTGGGAGATGCTGCGTAAGCCATTACACCAGCCACTAGGGTCGGAACGGGATGCCTATGACGCGCTGGCGCACCATCAGACCGTGGTGGATGAGCAAGGGTGGTTGGTGGCTATTGGACGCCTCTCCATTAATGCCGATAACGAAGCCGCCATTCGCTTTATGGCGGTGCATCCCGGCGTGCGGTGCAAAGGGCTGGGCACACTGGTAGCGATCACGCTGGAGTCCGTTGCGCGTTAGGAAGGCGTCAAGCGCGTGGTATGCAGCGCGCGAGAAGATGCCGTGGCGTTCTTTACCAAGCTGGGCTTTTCCCTGCAAGGGGAGATCAGCGCACCGCAAACCACCCCCGTGCGTCATTATCTGATGACCAAACCCATTGCTTCACTGGATGATATCCTGCATCGCCCTGATTGGTGCGCACAGTTACAGCAAGCCTGGTATGACCATATCCCGCCCAGTGAAAAAATGGGCGTGCGAATCAACCAATACACTGGGCAAAAATTTATCACCACCATGCCGGAAACGGGCAACCAGAATCCGCACCATACGCTGTTTGCCGGTAGCCTGTTTTCATTGGCGACGCTGACGGGATGGGGGCTGATTTGGTTATTGCTGCGTGAACGGCATCTGGGGGGCACCATCATTCTGGCCGATGCGCATATCCGTTACAGCTGGCCGATTACCGGCCGCCCCAGCGCAGTGGCCGATCTAGGCTCGCTGAGCGGCAACCTTACGCGTCTGGCGCGCGGGCTTAAAGCGCGCGTGCAACTAAACGTTGAGCTGTTTGGCGATGATAAGGCCGGTGCGGTGTTTGAAGGCGTGTATATCGTGCTACCCGCGCAGCCTGCCGATCCCTTGGAACAAGGCGGCTAGGAAGCCGGGTAGCGGTACGGTCATTAGTGCACGCTGCTCACTTCACCGTGTTGAATCTGCTGCCTTACGCCGGTGCCATCGCTGGTGGTCCCCTGTAACAGACCGTTCAGCGTCGGTTTAAGCGGCGTGTTGGCGGCCAGATTTCCCGTTAAACGCAGTTGCAGATTGCTGTCGGTGCTGGGAAGGGGTTCAGACGCTTGCCAGCCCCAGTGTGTCAAAGTATCCATCGGCACTGAACGCCCGGTTAATGATAGTGTGAACGCGCGGCTTGGCTGTTGCTCAATAGTGGCCTGCGCCTCGAGCAGACCACGTTGCGTAAATGCACTCAGTTCGGTAATGGCTATTTGCGTATCGCCGGCGTTTAGCGCGAGAGAAGGGCGGCGCACATCGAGTTTGTTGAAGGTGGCATCGCTGGCGTTCAGGTTCAGTGTGCCCAGCCAAACGCCCCACTGGTGCTGATGCGCCAGCAACAGATTATTGCCGTAGCCATCCAGCGCGGTGAGCTGGAACGGGAAATCCGGGTTGATGTCGATGAGCAGGTTGCGGTTAGCGCGGAACTTCTTCACCTCAACATCGCTCAGCCAGTTCGGTAATGTCTTCTGCCAGCGCTCACGCCAGTCCATGGGCAGGGTATACTCCAACCCTGCGACCACGACTTCATTCAAGGTCAGACGGTGGTTATTGCGCGTCCACATGCCATCGGTGCGCATCAACCCGCCTTCCCAGCGGGTTGTAAACTGTTTGATAGTCACCCCTTGCGGCGAAACGGCAAGGTTAACAATAGGGTCAATCAGGTGCATGCTTCCGTTGACGATGTCGCTGGCATTAAACGACAGCGTGCCGTCGTCGCTTTCCCAACTGTGCTGGCGGAAGGTGATATTTTGCAACGTGACGTCGAGATCGCTAAACGCCCAGCCGGGCCCTTCAATGCGGGCATCCACCATATCGAAGCGGGAAACCGCTACCGAAGGCAGTTCGGCCACCGGCTGCCAGAAATCTTCCAGCGATTTTGTGGTTTGTAAACGCACATTGCTCAGGCGCAGGTTATCCACCTGCCAACTGCCATCTTCTGCACGTCGGGCATTACCGGTTAACTGACCGCCCGCAACGTCTGCACCAAAGTTGGTTAACGTAAGCTGGTTGTTGTTGATTTCACCCTGAATCAGCACCTGGCTGGCGGGAACGTCATTGAGGCGCAGCGAGCGAGCGCTGAGTTGAAAATTACCCTGCGTGCCGAGCAGATGCCCCTGTTCTGGCTGCCAGGGGGTGATGCCACCGTTAATTTGCTGCCCGTTCAGCGACCAATCACCGTCTTGCGATTGCAGCGCCATGGTGCGCAATTGCAGCACATCGGCCATGAACGGAACGGCAATGCTGTTGCCAGGCAGCAGATTTAAGGTACCGCCTTCCAGTGCCAGGCTGGCAAAGTGGCTCGGTTCTGTCAGTTGGCGTGCGCTTAAACCAAAGGATATTTTACGTGCCGCCAGGGTCAATGGCTGCCCTTTGACGCCAAAGGTGACATCGCTGAACACGATATGGTCGGTTTCTGACCAGTTATGCTCGATTTTTCCCAGCGTTAACTGGTAGTCGGTATTGTCATTTACCCAAGAAGTGACGCGGTTTGCGGCCCAGTGGGTTTGCAACACAACGTACACGATGACCAGTGCCAACAGGGCTAGCAACAGCAAGGTGAGCAGTAGTTTCCCGAGAAATTTCATCGTATCAGTCCATGCCTTGTCATCGTGAGTACTTGTGTTATGCCGCAATTCTTCCTGCCTCTCAATACTTAACCGTGGTTACAGACAATAAAAAACGGCCAGTGTGGAAACACTGGCCGTTTTATCATACCCAAGTTGGACGCTATTGCCTCTGCCTGGTTTTATTTTTCTTCGTGCGGGAAGACAAGATTAAGAACAATCGCGGTAATACCCCCAGCGGCAATGCCGGAGGAAAGCAGGGTTTTCAGCCAATCCGGTGCGAATTGCAGAATCAATGGCTGCTGTGATACGCCCAGGCCGACAGCCAGCTACAGTGCAATGATCATGATGGCGCGGCGGTTAAGCGGTTCGCGCGAGACAATACGTACGCCAGAGGCTGCAATGGTGCCGAACATCACGATGGTCGCGCCGCCCAGTACCGGTTCAGGGATGTGCTGCACAAAGCCGCTGACTGCCGGGAACAGGCCCAGCACGATCAGCATCAGTGCAACCACAAAACCCACTTAGCGGCTGGCAACGCCGGTAAGCTGAATCACGCCGTTGTTCTGGCCGAAGCAGGAGTTAGGGAAGGTGTTGAAAATGGCGGAAAGGCAGGAGTTCATGCCGTTAGCCAACACGCCGCCCTTCAGGCGCTTCATGTAAAGCGGACCGCTAACTGGCTGCTCGGAAACGTCGGAGGTGGCGGTGATATCACCGATGGTTTCCAATGAGGTCACCATAAACACCAGCATCAGCGGAATAAGCAGGTTCCAGTCAAAGCCGAGTCCGTAATAGAGCGGTGTCGGGATCATGATCGCTGAGGTGTGCGTGGCCGACGTGTCTTGCGGCAGCATGCCCATCGCCCAGGCGGCAAAATACCCGACCGCCATGGCAATCACCAGAGAGGCGACGCGCAGGTAGGGGTTGCGCTGGCGGTTTAGCAGGATGATAACCAGCAGGACGATAGCGGCCAGTGCCAGATTCTTGGGGGCACCGAAGGTGTGATCGTTCATGGCAGCAAAGCCGCCACCAATCGATGTTAATCCCACCTGAATCAGCGACAGGCCGATAATCATCACGACCACGCCGGAGACCAGCGGCGTAATGATGCGGCGCGCCAGATGCAGGAAGCGGGAAAGGATGATTTCAGTGAAAGACGCCACCATCAGAGTGCCGAACAGTGCGGCCATCATGGTGGGCACATCGGCACCGCCATTTTTTAGCGCCAGACCACCCATGATTAACGGGGTAACAAAGTTAAAGCTGGTGCCCTGAATAGAAAGTAACCCCGATCCTACGGACCCCAGGTTTTAATTTGCAGAATGGACGCCAGGCCGGAAGCAAACAACGACATGCTGATGATGTGCTGGGTATCCTGCGCGGGCAAACCGAGTGCCTGGCAGATCAGCAGGGCTGGGGTAATCACCGCCACAAACATAGCCAGAAGATGCTGGCTGGCGGCAAACAGCGTTTGCGCTAACGGTGGTCTGTCTTCCAGACGATAAATCAATTCACTGTTACGGGGCGCAGCAGTTGGCGTCTCCGTTTGGGGCAGTTCCGTGGTGGTGGTAGTCATAATCAAGAGCGTCCTGAAACGGCAAAGAGGGCATTTTAATGATCTGCTTTGCAAAAGCAATCGTTTGCGGGGCGATTATAAAACAATCTTGTGTCATGTCTGATGACGGTAGGGATTTTTTGAATACCTCGTTATCAATGTGTCAAAAAACATCGATTTTTTTATCGTGGTGACCAGCAATTTAATGCCTGGAGGAGGGGGGGCGCTTTATACGCGTGCTGCACTATACTCGTCATACTTCAAGTGGCAGGTGCGTTGGCTGCACTCATTCACCCGAATCACTGACCTGAGTAAGCTCATCGGGATTCATTCGCTTGCCGCCTTCCTGCAACTCGAATTATTTAGGGTATATAAAGGTTATTGGCTACCTTTTTTCTGCGTCTCACCTAGGGCGCTAGGCATTGGTATAGCGCACTCGCTCCGGTAACCAACGCTCAATTAGCGCCTTGGCATGGTCTGGATAGTGTGCATGAAGGTGACGAGCTACGCGTTGTACTTCGGGGATCAGTGCCTGATCGCGCAGTAAATCCGCTACTTTAAACTCGGCGCTGCCGGTTTGCCGCGTACCCAGCAGTTCGCCGGGACCGCGAATCTCTAAATCCCGTTGCGCAATAACGAAACCGTCGTTGCTGTCGCGCATCACCTGCAAGCGCTGCTGTGCAGTTTTACTTAGCGGCGTCTTATAGAGCAATACGCAGTGGGAGGCAATGGCACCACGTCCGACTCGACCGCGCAACTGGTGCAATTGTGCCAGACCCAGCCGCTCTGGGTTTTCGACGATCATCAGGCTGGCGTTGGGCACATCCACCCCCACTTCGATGACCGTGGTTGCCACCAGCAGTTGCAGTTCGCCCTGTTTGAATGCCTGCATCACCGCCTGCTTCTCTTGCGCTTTCATCCGGCCGTGTACCAATCCAATTCGCAGACCTGGCAGTGCGGCCTTCAGTCCTTCGCAGGTGGCTTCAGCGGCTTGTGCTTCCAGCAGGTCGGACTCTTCAATCAGCGTGCAGACCCAATAGGCCTGTCGCCCTTCTTCCCGACAGGCACGATCGACGCGTGTGATAATATCCTCACGGCGAGAATCGGGGATGGCGACCGTTGTCACAGGCGTTCTGCCCGGCGGCAGTTCATCGATGACCGACGTATCCAGGTCGGCATAGGCAGTCATCGCCAGCGTGCGTGGGATTGGTGTTGCTGTCATGATCAACTGGTGAGGGTGAAAGCCCTGTTCCACCCCTTTTTCCCACAAGGCTAGCCGTTGATGCACACCAAAGCGGTGCTGTTCATCGATGATCACCAGCGCTAGCCCACTAAATTGCACCTGCTGCTGAAAAATAGCGTGCGTACCCACGATCATACTGACCTGACCATTGGCAATGGCTTCTTGTTGCGCAACGCGTGCTTTGCCCTTTTGCTTGCCGGCCAGCCAGCCGACCTCAATGCCAAGGGGCTCAAACCAATGACGAAAGTTGATGGCGTGTTGTTCCGCGAGCAGTTCGGTAGGTGCCATTAACGCCACCTGTTTGCCGTTAGCGATGACGCGCAGTGCCGCCATGGCCGCCACCAGCGTTTTTCCGGAGCCTACATCCCCTTGTACCAGACGCATCATGGGGAACGGTTTCTCCATGTCGGCTTCAATGTCATTGATGACGCGGGTTTGCGCCTGAGTCAGCGCGAACGGGAGGGCGGACAACAGTCGCGTTTTTAATGCGTCCTGTGCGTGCAGTGCAAGGGCGCGATGGCGTTGCGCACCGGCGCGTACCGCCAGCATGCTTAAGTGATGCGCCAGCAGCTCTTCCATGATTAAACGCACTTGCGCCGGGTGTTTGCCGTGCTCAAGCTCATTCAGTTGCGTGCCTGCCGGGGGACGGTGCAGAGTATGTAACGCTTCAGGCAGCCCAATCATGCCGCGGCTTAGCTCTTGCGGCAGCAACTCTTCTATCGGTTGTGCATCCAGACGCTCCAGCGCCTGATCGGTCAATTTGCGCAGCGTGGCCTGACGCACTCCTTCCGTGGTTGGGTAAACCGGTGTCAGTGAGGCCTGTAATTCCACCGGTTGCTGTGCATCGCCCTGTACGCGGTATTCTGGGTGGATAATCTCTGCCCCATTCTTGCCTCGTTTGATTTCACCGTAGGCGATAACGTGCTGGCCTGGAGCCAGGCTATTTTTCATTGCGGCATTGAAGTTGAAGAAGCGCATCGTCAGCACGCCGCTGCCGTCGCTGATTTGGCAGGTCAGCATACGTTTGCGTCCAAAGACGATATCGTTGCGCAATACGTCACCTTCCACGGTGGCATAGATACCGGGCAGCAGGTCGCCAATGGCGTAGAGGTGGGTGCGATCTTCGTAACGCAGCGGCAGGTGCAGCAACACGTCCTGCACGGATTCCAACCCGAGGCGCGCGAGTTTAGCCGCCTGACTGGCACCGACCCCCGTGAGGGTGTTCAACGGTTGGTTATTCAGCAGGTGGCTTTTCATTGGCGCTCTCGCTATTCGGCGGCGGATTGCATGGCTGCCCACCATGCCGTGTCGGCAATGATCTGGCCCTGATTGTCGATGCGCGGGCGGGGGAGTTTTTTCCGCGTCGCTACGCGCGCCAGCACCGGATAGCCTCCTTCGAACAGCAAGCGCTGTTGTTCATCGTCATCAAGCATGCCCGCTTCACGCTGGTACATACCCGCGTTTTGGCGTTGGGCTTCGTAAAGGATCAGCGCAGAAGCGACCGACACGTTCAGGGATTGCACCATGCCGATCATCGGAATGATGATGTCCTGGCCGAGCAGGATGCAGGTCGGTCGGTGTAATCGACCTCACGAAAATCGACCGCTTTGGCTGACAGGTTGGTCGCCAGAATCTGCATGCCTTGCGTTTTTAAATGCGAGACGGCATCGGCGATGGTGCGATGTGTTTTGACCTGTACCCAACTGTTGCTGCCTGCTGCTGATGATACCAGTGTACGCATGCGGCTGGTAGGCCAAACGGCGTGGACTTCGTGGACGCCAACGGCATCGGCGGTACGAATTACAGCGGAAATATTGTGGGGTTTGTGCACCTGTTCCATACACACCGTCAAATCGGGTTGACGGCTTGTCAGCATCTCTTGGATGCGGGCGTAGCGTTCTGGTGTCATACGATGTCTCTTGCGTTATCCCGGTACCATATGTGCGACCGGGATCGTCAGGGCTATCATTGGTTACGGTGGCGATCAGTTGCGATTACGGGTCACTTTGATGACATCCGGCATCACGCGGATTTTACGCATGACGTTAGCCAGATGTACCCGATCGCGCGTGGTCAAACGGATAAAGGCGCTATACACGCGTCCATCCCGCTCTTCCGTATTGATGCTCTGAATATTGGAGTTGGCGGCATTAATCGCTGCGGTCAGGTTGGCCAATGCGCCCTGATGGTTGAACATGTCGACTTTAATCTCAGCGATAAACTCTTGTTCGGTAACCTTATCCCACTCGACCGCCATGAATTTTTCTGGCTCTTTCTGGTAGCCGCGAATGTTTCGACAAGACTCATGGTGAACCACCAAACCTTTACCGGGACTGACGTGGGCCACAATCGGGTCACCGGGGATCGGGCGGCAACATTTGGCGAACGTAATCAATACTCCATCTGCGCCTTTGATCGGCGGCTTGCGCAAACCGGTGTGCTCTTGCTGTAACGGCTGCTCATCCAATAGGTTTTTCGCTACGACGATGCTCATGGCGTTACCGAGGCCAATCTCTGCCAGCAGGTCATCCAGCGAGGTGAGTTTCATGCGATCCAGCTCAAGCTGGATGCTGGTTTGTGGAATATCGCTGAGCTTTCTGCCATTACCCAAGGCATGATTCAATAAACGACGTCCCAGGCTCACGGAATCGTCACGCTTGAGATTCTTCAGCATTTGGCGAATCTTGGCGCGAGCGCGCGAACTGACGACAAAGTTTAACCATGCCGCATTGGGGCGTGCGCCGGGGGCGGTAATAATCTCCACCGTTTGCCCACTGCTCAGCGATTGAGAGAGCGGGTAGGGCTGTCTGTCGACGCGTGCGCCGACGCAGGCATGCCCGATATCCGTATGTACCGCGTAGGCAAAATCGACCGGTGTCGCGCCTGCCGGTAGCTCGATGATGCGCCCTTCAGGAGTGAACACATACATTTCATCGGGGAAGAGATCGGATTTGACGCTCTCGATAAACTCAAACGAGCTGCCCGCACTTTGTTGCAGCTCCAGTAGGCTCTGCATCCAGCGCTGCGCACGGACCTGCGCCGTAGTGCTGCTTTCACCTTCTTTGTACGCCCAATGCGCCGCCACACCCATTTCGGCCATCTGGTCCATGTCTTCGGTACGGATTTGTACCTCGACCGGCACGCCGTGCGGCCCAATCAATGAGGTATGCAGCGATTGGTAGCCGTTCGCCTTCGGAATAGCGATGTAATCTTTGACGCGGCCAGGACGCGGTTTGTACAGGCTGTGCACCTGTCCGAGCACGCGATAGCAGGTATCCAGCTCTTTAACGATCACCCGAAACGCGTAGATATCCATGATGGAATGGAAACGCTGTTCTTTCAGGTGCATCTTGCAGTAGATGGAATAGAGATGTTTTTCGCGTCCGCTGACGCGACAGGGAATGCCTGCTTCGCTCAACCGCCCTTCGATTTCGGAAAGGATTTTTTGGATCATTTCCTTGCGGTTGCCGCGCGCGGCTTTGACCACTTCTTTGATCACACGATAACGGTTTGGATACAGCGCCTCAAAACCCAGCTCTTCCAACTCGGTTTTCAGATGATGAATACCCAAACGGTGCGCCAATGGGCTGTAAATTTCCAGCGTTTCACGAGCAATACGACGACGCTTGTCAGGGCGCAGCGAGCCCAGTGTGCGCATGTTATGCGTACGGTCAGCCAGTTTGATGAGAATAACGCGGATGTCCTGCACCATCGCCATAATCATCTTGCGGAAGTTCTCGGCCTGCGCTTCTTTCTTGTCGCGGAATTTCAGCTTGTCCAGCTTCGAGACGCCATCTACCAGCTCAGCGACGCTCTTGCCAAATTGTTGCTCAATGTCCTGGTAGGTAGTGGGGGTATCTTCGATGGTGTCATGCAACAGCGCGGCCATCAGCGTCTCATAGTCAAGACGCATCTCCGCCAAAATACCGGCAACAGCGACGGGATGGGTGATGTAAGGTTCACCGCTGGAGCGAGTCTGCCCCTCGTGAGCATCACGTGCAACAATATAAGCCTGCTGAAGGCGCTTGATCTGGTCTTCCGGCAGATAGCGCTGTATCAGCAGATTGAGGCTTTCGAAGATATACAAGGGCGACCCGTAGCGAGATTAACGACGACCTTAAGCAATCGCGGTGACCGCCTGGATCTCTGCGGCTTCTTGCTCTTGCTGTTCCTGACGCTCACGCACATCCAGAATCTGGTTGTTGATCAGGCCTTCTTCGATTTCGCGCAGCGCAATCACGGTGTATTTGTCGTTCTCTTCAGGGACCAGCGGATCTTTTCCGCCTGCTTGCATCTGGCGGGCGCGGCGAGCAGCGACCAACACCAGGTCAAAACGGTTACCAATTTTCTCAACAGCGTCTTGAACAGTTACGCGTGCCATAATGTGCTACTCCACAGGAAATAAAATGACTGCGCATCATACTGAAAGTGATGTCAGTCTGCCAATAGTTTGGTGATTAATGCATCATGCCGCAATGCCTGGCGGCTCAGCAATAGGCGTTCAGCACGGATGATGGTTTTCAGATCGGACAGCGCCAGATCGAAATCATCGTTGACGATCAGATAATCGTATTCCGCGTAGTGTGTCATTTCAGCCACCGCTTGCGCCATACGTCGTGCAATCACCTCATCGCTGTCCTGGCCGCGTCCGCGCAGACGGCGCCCCAACTCTTCTTTGGACGGCGGCAGAATAAAGATACTGCGCGCCTGCGGCATCCGGCGGCGGATTTGCTCTGCGCCCTGCCAATCGATATCCAGAAAAATATCTACGCCGGTTGCCAGCACCTGCTCAATGGCGGCTTTGGACGTGCCGTAGTAGTTGCCAAACACTTCGGCGTACTCAAGGAAAGCATCTTCCTGAATCATACGCTTAAATTCATCCACAGAAACGAAGAAATAGTGTTCTCCGTGGTTTTCCCCCGGGCGTTTGGCTCGGGTGGTGTGGGAAATCGACACCTGGGTGTCATACAACGGCTGCGTTTTCAGTAACGCATTTATTAAACTCGATTTTCCCGCGCCGCTGGGGGCTGAAACAATGTATAACGTGCCTTGAGCCATAATGATGAACGTAATGTATGGTGAATGTGATGGGTCGATTGGACTGATTTACCTGTGCTAATTTTCGCAGTATACACGATACGCGCACTAATCTTTACCGTTGCGTCACCGGATATCACATCATGTGATGACTGGATTCGTGATCGCTTTCGATAGTTTGCTTAAATTTTCATGTGATATGCATTTTTCGCGCGTTTTTTGGTTTCTGAGGCGTTTTGGTGTGTGCCAGCATAACGGCAGAAACGTACAAGGATGAGCTTATGAGACAATCTGTTCTCCAATACGGCACGGTGTTGTTTTTCCTGGTGCTGTTGCAATCATTGACGATGCTGGTGCGAACATCAATATCCGATCCCCACGTGCGAGCCGTGACGCTGGTGGCTCAGGAAAAGCGTTTTTCAGTATGCTGGGATCGTTATTCCTGGTGGCAGCGGTTGGAAAGAAGGCTTGATTCCGCGCCAGATACGACAAAAAAACCAATACCTCACCGGCACCCTTTACAAGTGGTGAAAATAATAACTCGCTGGATTAAGCAAGGAACGAAAACTATTCGCTGTATCCATAAAATTTCCTAGCAACGGTAAAAGGCTGCCCCGGTCTTGTCTTATCACCAGCGTAGAAGGTTATGCGCTAATCTGCGCGTCTATTAAAAACATTAGTGGTGTTTACGTTTAACAATGGTGCGTTTGTTAAAATCAAGGTGAGCGTTAAAAAAGTATATTATTCATGAACTCATCAATTATTCCTGTGTCCTAATTTTTTTAAAGAAGTCTTGGTTGATGCTGGAGCCATAATAAGATGTCGGTGATTATCTCTTTTTCACAGTCTGCTTTGTCGTTGTTTCTCGCCGTGTATATTGGATTGTTTCTCAACGTCTCCGTCTATTATCGCCGCTTCGATGATGTTACTTCTCCTGCTGGATCTGCTCTGACCAAACTTCTGCCCGCGCTGATTGAATTATCGCTCAGCGTGCTATTTACCTTTTTCCTGATGCGGTTGATCTCACTGGGTGGTCGTTATTTCTACCGACTTATCTCCTCACTATTAGTGTTAGTTTCAGTTGCCGCCAGTTACTACATGACGTTTTTTAATGTGGTTATTGGTTACGGGATAATTGCCGCAGTGGAACGCTGTTTTTTCAGCTCATCAAAACGCTGGTGCAGGCTTTTCGGGT
>SMLE01000531.1_pt1 | contig 19940 bp, 26 predicted proteins | sample 2451431 | NCBI scaffold set ML178787.1 | reverse complement strand
GAAGCAGGGCTATGCGCCATCGGTAGCCCTGAAAGGTGCAGACAGGGCGGTAGACCACTACCGCCGTAGTGCTTCCGCCAGTGCCAGGGGCAAGATGTTTGATGACTGTCTGTATATCGCCAAGGTGTGGGCAAGTAAGTATCAGCCGAAAACCAAAAATCTATAAGCCTCGCATCTCGCAGGGCTTTTTTTCGCCTGCGCATCCTCGTGCGCATAAAACCAAGAGTCTTTCGGGATATGAGCCTGAGACAGAGTGGCGGTTTCATCACTAACCACTCTTGGGCTACTCATGTCTNTGTTAAGAAAGATCATGACACCATTATCAAGCTTGTTGACCGTAACAAAGCTGATCTGGACGAGTTTGGGCCACTCGGATTTGAAATCCGTATGGTTGAAAGAAGTCAAGGCGGTGGCAAGCCTCTTCGTGTTGCATTTCTCAACGAGCAGCAAACTACACTCTTAATTACCTACATGCGTAACAATGATGCTGTTCGTGTATTCAAGAAGAAGCTGGTTTCCGAGTTCTTCCGTATGCGCAAGGCATTAGCGGGCAAGAAGATGGATCGCAATACCGCCCGGATTGAGTACCGCCCAATGACCGATGCCATCAAGCACGAACGTGAGGCGCAGGGGAAAACCATCGCGCCACACCACTTCAGCAACGAAGCCGATTTAATAAACCGCATTGCACTTGGTATGTGTTACCAACGGTGCAAAACTGATCCACCCCAACGGTTGAAAACTGATCCAGGGGTTAATCTGCTCCTCTGAATACAGGGGAGCTTATGATCACTTTTGAGATTCGTATGGAAATTAAAGTCCTGCACAAGCGAGGAATGAGCATCCGGGCTATCGCAAAGGAACTCGGCCTTTCACGCAACACAGTCCTGCGGCACCTGAAAGCCAAATCAGATAAAGGGAGAGAGCTATCGACTGAAGCAGAAACGCAAAGCCGGGATTATCGTTGAAGCTAATCCTGAGTAAACAAGGTGGATCAATATTGAACCGTTGGCGGTGACGGTAAGTGGATCACTTTTCACCCGTTGTTGACAGCATTATCCAGATACGCGAGGCCATTACGCCTGAGCGCTGTGCTCGTCTGCCTGTGCCTGCTGACGCTGTTAACCGGCTGCGGGCGCACACAGACAAGATACCTGCCCATCCAGCCCGCGCCGATACCGGCAACGCTGCTCGATGATTGCCCACCGCCGGTTATCCCCGACAACATGACGTGGGGTGATAGTGTGATACTGAATGAGAAGCTACTGCTGGCGCTGGAGATGTGTAATCAGGATAAGGCGGCGCTGAGACAGATTGAAGCGCTAAGAAAATAATGAAGAGAAGCCGAGGCGTAATCGCTGCGCGATTATCCCCAACCATCCTACAAGTCCGCAAGGGCGGGCACGTAAAACAGCAGGAAATTCTTTATGGGACGACAAACAAAAAATAAAGTCGGTCGCCCGAGTGAGCTCGCACAAAGTCTGGAAAAGGCTAAAGCCTATTTGTTAGGGGACTATGAAAAACTGGGTGATGTTGTCCCGAGCATTGCGGGATTGGCTTGCTATCTCGCCGTATCACGCTCATCTGTGTACGACTGGGCCAGGCAATCCAATGAATTTTTGTACATCGTAGAAGGCATTCTTGCCCTACAGGAAAATCGTTTAATTAACAAAGGATTGCAGGGCGACTTTAACTCAACGATTGCCAAACTTATGCTGACCAAACATGGCTACTCTGATAAGCAGGAACTGACCGGCAAAGACGGGGGCGCTATTCAGGTAGAGACTAAGCCGTTATCGGAGATTTTCAAAAATGGCTAATCCGCACTTTAGACCCTTTATCAAGCCAGCCCCTTACAAAGTGGCTTATGGTGGGCGAGGGAGCGGTAAGTCATACTTTTTCGCTGAGCTTGCTATCGAAGTGGCAAGAAGAACCAAGACCGTCATTCTTTGTGCGCGAGAATTGCAGGAATCTATCAGTGACTCGGTGCATAAGCTTCTACGGGAGACGATTGATCGCCTTGGCTACAGTGCCGAATTTGAGGTACAGAAAAACACCATTATTCATCTTGCTACCGGAACGACATTTATCTTTTTAGGCGTCAAGAATAACGTCACGAAAGTGAAGTCTGCTCAGGGTGTCGGTATCTGCTGGGTTGAAGAAGCGGAAGCCGTGACAAAGGACTCTTGGGACATCCTCTTGCCCTCAATACGCGGAGATAAGAACGCCGAAGTGTGGATTTCCTTTAATCCTAAAAACATCCTTGATGATACGTATCAACGATTCATTGTTAATCCGCCCAAAGGCGCAATCATCCTGAAGGCTAACTACAGCGATAATCCCTATTTCCATGACTCCCCACTCCCTCAACAGATGGCGGAGTGCAAAGAGCGTGATGTTGACCTGTACCGCCATATCTGGCTTGGGGAGCCAGTATCTGACAGTGAATTGGTCGTCATCAAATATTCCTGGATAGAAGCCGCTATTGATGCCCACATCAAGCTTGGCTTCACGCCATCCGGCAGCAAACGCATCGGATTTGACGTGGCAGATGAGGGCGAAGACAAAAACGCGTTGGCCTATGCGTGTGGCAGTGTGGTACTGAAAGTTGAGCAATGGCAAAAAGGCGACGTGATAGAAAGCGCCAACCGGGTTGAGCGCTATGCCACAGAGAAAAATGCAGACAAAATCATCTATGACTCCATCGGTGTCGGTGCAGGCGTGAAGGCGCAGTTCAACCGGACGGCACGCCGCAAAGCGGAAGGTTTTAACGCCGGGGGTGCGGTTGTTTATCCCAATGCCGAGTATATCAACGGCAAAACCAATCGAGATATGTTCGCTAACGTGAAGGCGCAGGCGTGGTGGTCACTGCGTGAACGGTTTTACAAAACCTACCGTGCAACCCAACACAGCGAAGACTATCGCGAAGATGAACTCATTAGTCTCAGCAGTGATATTGAAAAATCGACGCTGGAATGTTTGAAAGCCGAGCTATCACGGCCGCGCATCGACTATGACGGCAATGGACGCGTCAAAGTAGAAAGCAAAAAGGCGTTGGCAAAACGGGGCATCAAGTCCCCAAACCTTGCGGATGCTGTGGTGATGGCCTTTGCGCCAACAGATAAAACCCTGGATTACTTCCTTGCAATGGCGACCTGACTATGACCGACACAGTAAGACATGACGGCTATTGCGACGCCGTGCTGGGCGGTTACAACCCGCTGGCAAAAGGGACGGGCATCGCCATTACCCCCTTCCGTTACCTAGATTTGTATGCGCGCAGCGGCCTGCTGGCCCGCGTCGTGGATTTACCTGCCGAACAGGCGGTCGCAGGCGGCTTTGACATCGCCAACGACCATGATAGAGCCGACGATACATTCCGACGTATCGAACTGACACAGAACATGGTTAAAGGCCTGAAACTGGCGAGATTGACGGGAGGGGCGGCGATAGTGGCACAAATTGCCAACAGCGGTGATTTGTCGGAGCCGTTACTGGCATCAACCGGACAACTCGAACGACTGCGGGTATATGACGCTAATTCGCTGACGGTAAAAACCCGCGATACGGATATGAACAGCCCGACCTACGGTGACCCGGTGCAGTATAACCTGAATATCGGCAATGGCTGGATGGTGACGGTACATCATGAGCGATTAATCGGTATATCGGGCGCAGAGCAGCTCGCGGAAAGCGCAAACGAGGGTATACCGTGGGTTGGATTGCCACTTCCGATCACATTGGCACAATCTGTCAAACGCTACGAGGATATGTTGGCGCTGTCAGAGGAAGTTTTACGCCGCAAACAGCAGGGCGTGCATAGGATGAACGGACTCAAAGAAGCTCTCGATGCCAAATTTGAGGATGAAATAAGAAGCAGACTGGCCTTTGTCGATGAAGCTCGCAATATCCGTAACAGCGTGGCTATTGATAGTGAAGACGATTACACGGTAATTGACCTACAAGTCTCGGGTATCAAAGACCTGATTGATGAGGCGCAGTTTGCAATTTGTGCTGAGTCGGGAATACCGGCAACGATATTGTTTGGCCGTACGCCCTCTGGCCTGAATTCTACTGGCGATAATGAGCTGCGTATTTACTACGACGGGTTAAATTCACTGCGAACCCATAAAGCACAAAAAATCATCGAGTGGGCGATTGGCCTGTACAACCGCCAGCGGGGCGTTTCGCCTATCACAGATTGGGATGTCATCTGGCAGCCACTGGGCAAACCCTCAGAAAAAGAGCAGGCAGAAATAGACGAGCGGGCAGCCAATACCGCACTGAAATGGGTATCAGCGGTCTCAGAGTCGCTACAGCTCGCCATGCTGACGCCGGAACAGGCGCAGGACACCTTAAAACGGCTTGGCGTGATTGAGGTGGGCGATGGGTAGACCTGCACTTCCGTTCTATCCGCTGGCGATTGAGCAACGTTACCAAAAAGCGCTGGAACGATTGGCAGAAGCGGTTATTCGGCGCGTGAAGTCCGATATCCCGCCTCTCATTGACCATAATAGAAACGATGCAGCACTCAGCAGCCTTTCGGACACAGTGAACGGCTTTTTTGTCGTGTTACGGGTAAAACTTCGGGCTATTGCTGATGAGGTAAAACCGGAGATGGACGCTGCGACGCTGATATTACCGCAAACGGTGAGGGATACTAACGCTTTCGCCAAAGGCGTCACCGAGCGTACGCTTGCGCGGGGTATCAGCAGGAAAGGCGTACCGCTGAAGGTGAAAATCCCGGACGTTGCCCCGCCTGACCTCGTCGAACGGTTTATCGCGGAGAACATCGCGCTCATCACGTCCATACCTGAAGAATACCTTGGCAGCGTCCATTTAACCGTGATGCGTGCCTGGGAGCAGGGTGCCGGGCGAAAAGCCATCAGCGATCTTCTGGCTCCGATGGTGGATCCACAGAGCGCCGCCCCTGTCAAACGGGCGCGGCTCATTGCCCGAGACCAGATAGGCAAGCTCACGGGGCAAATGCAGCGATACAGGCAGCAGCAGGTGGGCATAACACATTACATCTGGCACACAATGGAAGATAGCCGGGTACGACACAATCATGCCTTATTGGACGGGCAAACCCTCTCATGGGATAAACCGCCTGCGGCGGCCAATTACAACCATCCCGGCGGCGATTTTCAATGTCGATGCTATGCCGAGCCGGTCATCCCCGAACTTACTGACCTGCTGCAACACGGGCTGAACGCTGACTTTGATTTTGCGAAATACCAGACCGTACCACGGGTGAATAAACGCTAAAGTTCAATAAACGTTGTTTTATTGATGCAATGAGCATAGACCTTATACAGGAACACAAAATACAGCAGACCCGCCGTTACGATGGAAAGGATAGTCCACAGGACGACGTACCCGATGATGCTGGCAAGATCGATTTCACATTTCAGTTTGCCAATCTTTGTACCATTATGTTTATCAATAACCTCCGTGTTATTCATGATGAATCTTATAAGGTAATAAGGGAACACCATAAGGGCTAAACCGACAGTGACGATAGTCAACAAAAGCCAGATGATGAGGTGTCCGATTATCTCCATTGTCCCCGCAGAGCACTGGAGCTTTGTATTTCTTAAATCAATTAATTCCATAAATTATCCTTACTCTGATGATCATCTCTACAGAGGATATCTTATTACACATACTTAAAGTGATTTTATGAAAGCAGAACGCTATGACCGAACGGACATCGTGGCGCGGCGAACCGATGAAGGGTTTATTGCTGATAGCCCGGTGTTGACGCGAACGGGGATATTCCCCTACCGCAACCGGGACGGCACGACCCGATACGAGTATCGCCCGCCGGAAGAAGTTTTTCACCCCCAGTCTCTTTCCACCCTCAAAGGCAAACCCATCACCGAAGACCATAAAGGCCATGTGACCGCCAGTAATGCCGGTGGCTGGGTGGCGGGGGCCATTTTGTCCGAGGGGCGCAGAGACGGGGATAATGTGGTTGCCGATATCGTGATCCACAACCCGGAGGCGATAGCAAAAGGCAAAAAGGAGTTATCGCTGGGCTATCTGTGCGATATCGACGACACCCCCGGCGATGTCAACGGGCAGCACTACGACTGTATCCAGCGCAATATCCGGGTTAACCATCTGGCAATCGTCGGGCGCGGCCGTGCGGGTAATGCACGGCTCAATCTCGACAGGGCAGACGCCATCAATGAAGACGAGGAAATGACCATGACGCTTGAAGAAGCGATGAAGAAAATCGGCGAGCTTGAGGCGAAAGCCCGTGCGGATGAAGCCGAAAAAACGGGGCTTTTGCAGCAGCTTGAAAATAAGCAGAGAGACAGCGATGCGATGAAGGGGCGTTTCGATGCTCTGGAGGCGGAGCACAAGACGCTTAGGGATGCGCAAACACAAATTAAGGCCGATGCGCTTAAGCAGGCAAAAGCGCGGATCGCGCTGGAGACTACAGCCAAGGAAAAAGGCGTAGAGGTAAAAGCTGATGCCTCTGACGCGGATCTCAAAAAAGCTATCGTGAAAAAGATCCACGGTGACAGCTTCGATTTTCGCTCGGACAGCGCGGAGTATGTGGATGCGGTCTTCGACATGAGTCTGCAACTCCCGGCACAGAGCCAGCAACAGCAGTTTGTCCCCCAAAAACGCGATGACAGCGCAGAGGTTGCCACGCTGGCTAACCGTCAGGTGCAAATGGTCGCTCGTATGAACGGCGAAACTAAGGAATAAGACGATGGCAGAATTATCACAATACAAAGGGCTCCCCGGCCAAATCGCGGACACCGCGTTTAAAGACGTGACCTCCCACTGTGCGGCGGAAAACGTACCGTTTGGTGTCTTCGTCACCGAAGAGAACGAGAAAGTGAAGGCCGGTGGTGAGGGTGTACTGCGCGGTGTTTCCGTGCGCCAACAGACCAATGCCCTCGGCTACTACCCGAAACAGACCTGTGTCGGCACGATGCAAATGGGGCGAATCTGGGTGAAAGTGAAAGAAGGCGAGGAAGTAAAAAAAGAGACCAAGGCGAGTTATGACCCGGCAACGGGGGAGCTTGCTGCCAGCGGCAAGGCGGTGGCTAACGCGCGTCTGGTCACGGATGCTGTGCCATCGGCGAACGGCATGCGGATTGCACTGGTCGATTTTCACGCCACCATCGTCACACAAAAACCTTGAGGAATAACGCATGACCATTACCCAAACGATGCGCCAGGACAGCATCTTTCAGTATGACACTAACATCCTGCGCGGTGCGGTGGCCGGTTTTGCCCGTAACGATGAGTCGACGCTGGAAGAGCTTGCGGCGTTGTTGTATGTCACACGCGAGCGGGTTATCGACTACACGCCGATGTTGACGCCGTTACAGAAACTGGTTCCGATTAAAGCCGAGGTAGCGAACTGGGCGGATTCATTCGTATTGACCGACGGTTTTACCGTAGGCGAGCCGAAAATCATCAGCGATAATGCGGATGATTTGCCGACCATTGACCGTGGGTTGAACGCTCACGCCACCCGCGCTCATTTGCTCGGTGCCAGCTACTGCTACTCGGTACCTGAGTTGGAAAAAGCACGAGCCAATGCTCTCGAGCTGCCCACAGACAAGGCTATCTATGTGCGTCAGGAGATGGACAGGAAAATCGCCACTATCGGTGTCTACGGCGATGCTGATTATGCGATGCAGGGGCTGTTGACGTATCCGTTCACCACCATTGAGGACAGTGTAGAGGCGAAAACGGCGCTGGCGAAAATTACCGGCTTTATCAACCAGCACTGGAATCTGAAAGGTGGGGTGTTCCCGGTGACGCACATTGTGCTGCCGCAGGCGTTGTATGACGACATGAGCATCACACCGAGCAATCCTAATACTAACCTGACCGTACTGGCGGCGCTCAAACAAGCGAATCCGGGTATTGAGTTTGTGAAGGCCAACGAGCTCAATAAAGCAGGTAAAAGCAGCAAGGGCAGTATCGTTATCGGCACTATCCGCAACGATATCCTGCGTAACCGTGTTCCCGTGGCTTTTACTGCACTCCCCGCTCAGGCTCGCAATATCAACGTCTACGTACCGTGCTACTGCAAGGTGGCAGGGCTGGAAGTGTTGCAGAAAGACGCCATCCTGCGCGTTGACCTGAAGTAGTGCGGGGGCGGTGAGATGTTAACCATTGAGAAAGCCCAAACCCTGCTCTCGGTGTACGCTCCTGCGCTGGTAGCGGAAATCACCGAAGAAAAGCTGGACGTCTCGCTGGCGGTGGCGGCATCTCATCGCCCGCATTGCCTCAAGGGTGTCAAAGGGGATGAAGCTGAACTGTATTACCTCATTTACCTGCTGTTATTGGCGAAGGCAACGGACAGGCGGCAAGCCACGGATTTGCTCAAGGTACAAAGCGCCAGAGTCGGCGAAGAGCAATATACCTTCTCTGCGTCTGAAACAGGGGAGAATGCTGCTGCGCCGGCGTACTGGCTGGCAAAGTGGCAGGCTTTGGAGGATATCTGCGCTTCGCTGGGTGCCATCACCGTGAGCGCCGACGCTGATTGTTGCTGTCATGAGCACTGGGGGGCCTGATGAAAGTGACTCTCAGTGCGAAAGATGCCGGGTTGGAGAGAGAAATCGAAGACCTACTATTGCTTAATCGTATCGACATTACCGAAGGTATCCACGAAGATGCCGGAAGCGTTGATGGGATGAGCATCGCGGAATATGCCGCCATGAACGACCTGGGCACTCGGCACATTCCGGCGCGTCCGTGGCTGCGGTCGTATTGGGATACCCAGTCTGAGCGGGTGATGAAGGCGTTTGAGCGGCTTTCTAAAACATACGACTTGCCTACCGCACTCGAAAAGCTGGCGTTATGGGTAGAGGCAGACCACCGCAATTACGTCAAACGTACCCACTGGCCGCGTAATACGCTGGAAACCATTGAACGCAAGGGGTCTGACCAGCCGCTGATTGACGAAGGCTTCCTGATCAACGCGATACTCTGTCGCATCAAGGGAGGCTGAGATGCTGACGTTTTTCAAGCGCCCGTTTCAGCTACGCCGGGTTAAAACCGGTGGTGGCTATGGCGAGGGCGGCTATAGCATCAAAGCGCAGTGGGGCGAGCCGGAAATTTTGCACGGTAACATTCAGCCAGTGCGTGCCGACAAGCAAAACGCGCTGTCGCTGGAAGTGCAGGGCCGAGCCTACAACCGTGCAATCATTCTCTATGCGGAAGAGCGTTTGAACGTGGCAGGGCAAAGCGCTAGCGATGGCGATGTGATCAGCTACAACGGCGTCAATTACCTGCTATGCGCCGAGCAGACGTGGGACAACAGTCTGCACTTTTCGATTGCCCATTACCGCTATATTGGTCTGGATTGCTGGAAGGAGGACGCTTGAGCGCCAGAGACAAACTGCATGCGCTTATCCGTGCCGCGACTCCCGACAATCTCCTCGTTATCCAGTCTCACCAGAATCAACCCCCCCCAAAGGCGATTTTGTTCGCGTGGCCGTGTTGTCATCGAAAACGGTGGGGCAGGTATCGACTACGTCGGTTAACGATGACGGCTATCGGTTTATCTATCAGCTGACGACCTGCGCCTGTCAGGTGGATTATTTTGGTGAAGATGCGGAAGGACAGTTGCAAAAAATCGCTTTGAGGCTGCGTAGCGAGGCGCTCAAAGCCCTGTCTTATCAGCTGGACTGTGCGATACAGCAGCCGGTGGTATTCACGGTGATGCCAGAGAGTATTAACGGACGCGATTGGCACGACCGGGCCATTATTGAGTTCACGCTGCAAAACCGGGAACACATCAGGGAGTTTATTTCTACTATCGACACCGTAGACGGGGTGATCCACACCGACGACTACAAACAGTCCTTCACTGCCCACGCGGAGGTATCCAGTGGCAAAACTTAACCGTATCGTCCGGGTCAGGTTAACCAGTCTGACCCGCACCATCCGAAAAAACGATTTCAATCGATTACTGATTGTCGGCGAGCATGACCTGAAGCAGGGGCGCGTTTTCGCTGTCACCTCAGCGGATGAACTGCTTGACCTCGGCATGAAAGCCGACCACGACCTTTACAAGGCGGTCAACGTCGCTTTTGCGCAGAAACCCGCGACCGATGTGGTGTATATCGGCAATCGCAAGATGAGCGGTAGCGGCGGCAAAGCTGAAGATTGGCCCACGACCTTGCAGGCTATCCGTAAAGAGAATGACCTGTGGTATGGCATTGCCATTACCTCCCGCCAACCCGAGGATATCTTGGCAGTAGCGGACTGGGCTGAATCCGCCGAAAAACTGTTCGGTACGGTGGCAGCACAGGAGGCGTTTGATGGCAGCAATACCCAGGATATTGCCAGCCAGTTAAAGGCTAAAAATCTGACGCATACCTTTGTACTGGCGTCCACTCACCCCGAGTTGTTCTATGAGGTGGCGCTGATGAGCCGGTGCTTCACGATCTATCCGGGCGGTGAGACCTGGGCGAACAAGTCGCTTACCGTTGTGACCGGCGATGAACTGCTGGAATCGCAGTATCACGCTGCGCGCAAGAAGAATGCCAGCACCTATGAGGTCTTTAACGGTGACTTCCCGTTGACGCAAACCGGCAAGGTCGCCTCGGGGGAATGGATAGACGTTGTGCGCTTTGGTGACTGGCTGAAAGCCGAGATGCAGGCTGATGTTGTCGCCGCGCTGACCAATGCTAACAAACTTCCCTACACCGACGAAGGTATTGGCATCATCAAAAACGCCATGCTGTCCTCACTGGCGCTGGGACGCGCTCGCGGTGGTATCGCGCCTGACTCGCTGGATGAAAGCGGTGATGTATTGCCCTCCTGGGTGATCACCGCGCCGCTGGCACGGGACATCAGTGCTAACAACAAGGGGTTGCGCGTGCTGAAGGACGTCGGCTGTAAGGTTCGATTGGCGGGGGCTATCCACAATGTCGACATCGCTATCCAATTTGTTTATTAAGGGGTGAAACGTGAATTCAACGCATTCGGGGACTTATTCAGGTAATGAGCTCTCTGTCACTTTTCATGGCAAAACCATTCGTGACTTCGCCGATTCGTCCATTATCAAGGTAACGAAGGACAGTGATGCCATCACGACCAAAGAAGGGGTAGACGGTGGTATTTCTCGCTCGATTACTTACGGCAAACTGTGGACGGTCGAGCTTCAGATATTGCAAACCAGCCCGGTGAACGAGCTGCTGTTCCGTGAATTCCAGAAAGACATGCTGTCTGGCGGCTCCAATACCGGGCCGTTGACGATTGAAGACTTGCGTGGAAAAACAGTGTTCAACTTCACCAAATCCTGGATAGCCAAGCCTGCCGATACCGAGTTTTCCAACGAAACAGTGAACCGCACCTGGACTATTCGCGCCGTGGCGGCACCGACCGATTACACACTTGGAGGGAATGACTGATGGCAGAAGTAAAAGATACCGAGATTGGCGGCAAGATGTTCTTCATCCACCGTCTGAACGTCTGGAAGCAGATCACTTTCGCCGCCGACTTGCAAAAGGAGTTGGTCAAGCCAATTTTTGGCGGCCTGGACATCGCCGATGGTGAGCTGAAGGGAGAGGGGGAAAATATTTTAGCCGGTATCTCCGAAGCGCTATCGGGTGATCGCTTAGAGCACTGGGTGAAAAAAATGCTGGATGAAGGGCTGGTTGCTGTGGAAACCGCGGACGGCAAGGCTAAACGGCTGACATTTTCTGACATGGGCAAGCTGTTTGAAGATCCGATGGACGTTATTCAGTTGATCCGGGAGGTGTTTGAACACAATTTTTTGGATTTTTTCAAGAAACTGCTCGCCAACACTGGACTGGATATCTCCGCCCTGCCGAAGCAGCCATAAAAGGGCAGTTCTCTGCTGAGATGACGGCTGAAATGGTGGTGTGGCGGGTGATCGACGCGGGCTATTGTTCGATAGAGGCCGTTAATGATGGCCGTATCACCATTAACCAAATCATGAAAGCCAATGCGTTGCTGGACTACAAGGCGGCAGCACAGCCAACGTGAGAGGGCGTTTTCGCCCGGAAATCCGAAAGGCGGAAATATGGGCGCATCATTAAAAAACTACACTATCAGCATCAAATTTGATGTGAACAAAACGCCGTTGGCGCAGATAAACGGCGTGGTGAACGACATCACGTCTAAAGCCAGTGCGGCAGGGGCGAGGGTAGAGAAAAGCGTCAATAGCACCCTCACCAATGTCAACAAATCGGCAGGCGGTGCATTGGGTGCGCTCAGAAGTTATCTGAAAGGCATGGCGGGGTTGTTTGCCGGGCATGAGATGATAAAGGCAGCCGATGAGTATGCAAAGGCGTTGGGGCGCATCAAACTGTACGCGTTAGACGCCCAGCAGGCGCTGAATACGGTCTATGCCAATGCCCAGAAGTCCGGGACCTCGTTCGTCTCACAGGCTGAACTAGTGGGTTCTGTGATGCAGAACCAAAAGCATATCGGTCTGAACGAAAGCCAGTCAATACGGTTGGCCGACACCTTCGGTAAAGCGCTGTCGATGACCTCGCAGGGGGCGGCACAGGACAATGCGGCCATACTGCAATTCGTGCAGATGATGGGGGCGGAAAAGGTCGCCAACATGGATCTGAAGCCGTTATTGCACGATTCGGCAGCAATTTCAAAGTATCTGACCGAAATCTCTGGCATGTCGGCCACGGCGCTGATGGAGCTGGCCGGGAAAGGCTCACTGTCGCCGAAGCAGGTGATTGGCTGGCTATTGGAGGCGACTGACCGCGTCAATCAGGATTTTGAAAAGATGCCGAAAACCTTCGGTCAGGGGTTTCAGCGCATCAACAACGCGGTGGTGAAATTTATCGGTGAACTGAACCAGGCGTCCGGTATCTCAACAGTATTCTATCAGGTGGTGGGTAAAATCGCTGACCACTTCGGACGCATCGTGTGGCTTGCCGCGTTGCTGGTTGCCTCATGGCGGCTGCAACTGTTCTTCATGCGCCAAGGTGTTGAGCAGTCGAAAGCCATGGCGCTGTGGGAGGGGTTCCGCGCCCGCTTCACTAAAGCCAGTCTGGTCGCCTCTGCAAAACACATCGCCGGAATGGCAAAAATGGCGGCCATGTTGTATGGCGTCACGTTGCTGGTTGATGATTTCTATGGCTGGCTTAACGGCAAGGATTCGGTATTTGGCGAAATCTTTGGCTCACCTGACGAGGTGAAGGCAACGCTCAAACCGTTAACCGATGCGTTTAAGATGATGAGTGGTTGGCTGCAAAAGCTGGGCGTCGATGGCGGCACGCTGGGTGCATTCTCCGGTTTAGGGGCTGTTGTCTATATGCTCCTCAAGTTGTCTGGCGCACTTCGACTGATATCCTTCCTCTGGCGGCGCGTATTTTTCATCGGGGGGCTCGGGAATACTCTCTTTGCTGTTCGTATGTTGGTCAAGTCGCTGGGTGGTCTACGAGGTGTCTTGTTGCTGATCCTTGGCCTGTTCCGCATGTTGGGTAGTGTGATTGGCAGAGTGGCGATGGTTATCAGCCGGGTATTGGTTGCTGCGTTAATGTCAGTGGCTCGTGCTGCGACGGCGGCACTGGCGCCACTGCTGGCCAATCCGATAACGTGGATAATCCTCGCTATTGTGGCCGCGCTGGCTACGGTCTGGTACTACTGGGACGACATCAAGAAAGCCACGCTTGCGGCATGGGAAGCGACTAAAACGGCATGGGGCACGTTCTCGGCCTGGTTCGCCGCATTATGGCATGAGGCGGTCAACGCGGTTGCGGATAAATGGGAAGGCTTTAAAAGCGCCGTCTCCATGCTGGGCGACAGCCTTAAAGCGACATTCAAAGGGTATGTGGATGATATTGCGGATTTCTTCCAAAACCTGCCTGAACGCATCAAGGGCTGGATAGCGCAAATCGGCACCTATATCAGTCACAAAGCTACCGAATGGGCAAAGATGCTTAATCCGGCAAGCTGGTTTGGCGGCGATACCCCCGACGCGACGGCGGCGAAGATAGCGGGTAACAGTACCTCTACCACCTCCACGAGTCATCACTGGAATCCGACGCTCAACCAGAACGTGATCATCTCCGGCGCAGCCACTCCCGCCGCAACCGGTCGCGCCGTTATGGGCGCAACACGAACGGGCTGGAATGCAACTTACCCCGGACTGCCTAACACGGAGGCGACTTACTGATGAGCTTACCGGACTTCTCCACCCTGAAAGACCGTTTTTCACAAGCCAACATCCAGCGTTCGGCACTGGGTCGGGTGGTTAACTCGGCAGCCGGGCGCAATATTCTCGATCTGTCGTTTGTTAATGCCCGTTCGGAAATTGGCATTTTGCAACTGGATGCGCTGCTGACGGAATCATTCTCCGGTTCGAGCACGGTAACAGCCTATCCTACCGAGTCTGGCTTCCCGATAGCGGATAACGTGGCGCGGAACAGTGACACGCTGCATATCGAAGGCGTAGTGACGGGCATATTTCCGCTGACGATGCAGTACAGCAATCTGTTCGCGGTTGGCACGGCCAGACTGGCAAAAGCGCGGGATATGCTCAAGGCGCAGCACGACAGCGGTCTACCGATAACGGTGCTTACCGGGCTTAATCTGTATCAGGATGTGGTTATCACGGCCTACAGCGTCGAGCGTCATGCCGATGAGGGCGAGCAGATCAGCGTTTCGGTGGATTTGGTGCACATTCGTAAGGCGACGGCGACAGAAACGGCCGTACCGGAGGCTTATGCTAAAAAAGCCGATGATATGAGCAATCGGGGAACGGAGGGCTCAGAGAACGAGGGGGCTAAAGCGGCGTCTGTCAGTGAAAAAGCTGGGGCAACGCGCACCAACGTAGGAAAGGCAGGCACAGAGGCGTCCGCGAACGGTCGCGGGCAAACCACCCTGTTTTCGTTGAAAAAACGTGCAGGCGAGGCGTTGAGTCAATGAGGGGGAGGCTAATCCGGTGATAGTCATCAATCTGGCAGACCATAACGATTTCATTACCGAAGTCCTGCTTGACGGGCAGGTCTACTTTCTTCACTTCAGCTGGAACAGCGAATGGCGGCAGTGGGAGATGGGCATAGAAAATGCCCGCAATGAGCGCATTATCGCGGGTATAGCGGTTAATCCGTTTACCGACATACTCGGTGCTTACCGGCGACTCGCCATACCGCAAGGCGCATTTATGGTGCTGCTGGAAAGTGGCGATACACTGGGCCGTCAGTCTTTTGTGACGGGATTGGCATCACTGATTTATCTCACCGCCGAGGAGCTTGATAATGCAAACGGGAACCTTGTTCAGGCATTGCTATGAGATTGACATCGGAGAAGGTGGCGGCAGGGGTAAACATTTCACTTCCGAGCAGGCAACGCCACTCCAGATAGAATTCGATATCGTTAAAAATGCCGATGAGGAGCCAAACCGCCATGTCCTGCGACTTTTCAACCTAAGCAGCGAAACCGCCGACGCGATCAGCATCATGGATAACGTCGTCAGGCTGTCGGCGGGGTATGTCGAACATACCGGCGCGATGCTGGCCGCCGTCGGCGTGATCACCTCTGCCATCACCACCGTGCAGGACGGTGGCACCGTGACAGAGATTGAATTTCTCGACGGTTATCAGGAAATGCGCGATGCCGCCCTTTCGGTGGCCTATCCAAAAGGAACGAAAGCCGATGCAGCCCTGCGTGATATTGCTCAAAAAATGAATCTGAAGCTGATGATGGCGGACAGGCTACCCTTTCGTGAATTCCCGCATGGCTACAGCTATTACGGTGCGGCACGCGTGGCACTGCGGAAGATTTGTGGTGATTCCGGGCTGGAATGGTCAATACAAAACGGCGAATTGCAGGTGATCAAATCGAACGGCTATACACCGCGCCGGGCGGTGGTGTTGTCGGCGTCTTCTGGCATGATTGGCTCGCCGACCCGCACCCGGATCGCGGCAAAGGAAAAGTCGATCACCGAGCCGAAATCCGCTTCCAAAGGAAAAGCCACCCAGGCTGAAACGGAGGCGCGTAAAAGGCAGGAAGCCGAACGGCGCAAGCAGGCGCGACAGGCAAAATTTCTCAAAAAACAGAAAAAAGATGGCTGGGTGGTTGAATCCCTGCTGCTGCCACAGGTCAACCCCGGCGATATCGTTAAAGTCGAGGCGAGGAAGATTAATGCCTTTATGCGCGTGGATGCGGTACGCCATTCAGGCAGCTTCTACGGCGATGAGTGGAAGACAGAGCTTAACCTGCGCGAAATCGTACTGGATGAGAGCGACAACAAAGAAAAAGGGGCTACACGACGGTGAACAGTGAAAAGCAGATCCACGCGGCGTTGCTGGACGTGTTGACGGCGCTACCCGGTAAAATTGTTGCCTATAGCGGTGGGCGGGCAACCGTGCAGCCGACGCTAGGAAAACGGCTGGCAAACGGCGAGGCGTTACCGGCTCCGCAGATATTTAATGTGCCAATGGTCTTCCCTACGGGCATGGGCGGTAAAGCGAAAATCTCCGTGCCGCTTGCCGCAGGCGATCCGGTGATGTTGGTCTTTTCATCACGCGGGCTGGATGAATGGAAAGTCACAGGTGACGCCACGCCGGAAACCCTGCGTACGTTTGATTTGACTGACGCCTTCGCCGTCCCTTTCGGTGGGCACATAGGGGAATATGACGCGGAAAACGTGTCGATGGCGTTTGGCGATGCGAGTTTCAAAATCACCCCAAAGGGTGAGATGGTCATTACGTGCCAGAAAATGACGGTCAATGCCCCTGCCACGGCTTGGAATGGTGTGATGGATATGGTGGGCGGCCTTAGCGTAAAAGCGGGCAATGGTGGCGATGGAGCGGCTAAATTCGGCGGCAACGTAGAAACCAGCGCCGATGTAAAAGCGGGCGGGGGTAACGTCTCGCTGCTTAACCACACCCATACTGCGCCGAGTGGGGAAACGACAACAGGACACGGCTGATGCTAGATATCAGACTCAACGAGAAAGGGGATTTGGACTACCGGGACGGTGGTCTTTTTTTTGTCTCCGGCGTAGCGCGGGTGGCGCAGCAAGTGAAACAGGCGCTGCTTATTCTGTTGGGTGAGTATTTTCTGGATACGCGCATTGGCATTCCCTACCGCGAGGCGGTATGGGTGAAAAATCCCCAGCCGACCCTACTGCGCACGATATTTACTGAAACCCTGTTAGCGGTTGAGGGCGTCACGCGTGTAGCGGATCTGCGACTGACGGTGGAGGATGCGACCCGGCGATTATTCATCACAGCGGTGGTAGAAAGTCGTTACGGTGAGGTAAAGGTGCGACTCCCGGTGAAGGAGGTGAAGCATGGCTGACGATGGTGTAACGGATAAGGGCTTTATTCGCCAGCGATTGCCTGAAATCCGCAGGGACATCATGGCGGCGTTTGGCGCAAGACTCCGGGCGCAGGGGATCACCGAAACGCCCACGTATACCCCCGATTCGGTGCTGGGTATTCTGGTGGATACCTTTGCTGAACGGGAAACAGCGCTGTGGGAAATGGCCTCCGGCCTCTGGGGCGCGATGTACCCGAATACCGCCAGTGGTATCAGTCTGGATAATGCCGTGGCCTATACGGGCGTTACACGCAGAAAGGCGGAGGCGGCGTCGGGGACGGTGTATTTTTATGGTCAAACAGACACGCTCATTCCTTTTGGTACGCGGGTGAGGAATGGACGAACAGGCGCGATATGGAGGACGACCGAGGAAAAGCTGCTCTCGGAAAGCTCTGTCACCGATCTGACCGTCACATTTGAGGGAAAAGCGCAGGCGAAAACGGAGTACGGTATTACGCTGAACGGCAAGAAATACCGCGTTACCAGCCCGGATAGTCCGGTTCGCCAGACGCTGCTTGAAGTACTGGCGGCACAAATTGATAAGCAGGTATTCACTGTCTCGGTCAGCGAGAGCCGTCTGAGTATCACGACGCTATCGGAAGAGGATTTTTCGTATTCGCTGACCCGGTTAGTAGTGGAAACAGCCGGTATTAGGGTCGCCGTGACAACGGATAGCGATGATGTGGCGAACGGTCGCGATATTAACCGCGCAGAAGGCTCCCTGGAAGGTATTGACACCGTTACTAACAAATCCAGCACTACCCTAGGCAGAGGGGAAGAAAGTGATACCGCACTTCGTCAGCGTTACGTGAACGGGGTGTTTCGCACCGGCGCAGCGACATTGCCCTCGCTACGGCCTAACGTTTTCAACAACGTGCCTGGGGTAGTGGACTGCGTGGTGTTCGAGAACAGCACCCATCAAACGGACAGTGTTGGACGGTTGCCGCACAGCGTGCATTACGTGGTCTATGGGGGCGCTGATAATGCGATTGCGGAGGAAATACATTCAAGAAAAGCGGCGGGCATCGACACACACGGTAAAACCGCCGTGAAACTGGCGAAGCCTTATGGTGAATTTACGGTAAGGTTTGACCGCCCGACGCTGCGTTTTGTCTGGCTCACTATCAGGGTACAGAAAACCCACCGTCATGATGTGGTGTCGCTTGAGCGTCTTAAAGAGAGGGTTTTGACGGTGGCAGGGGATTATCACATCGGGGAGTCTGTTCCCGCTGTTAGGTTTCTTTTCCCGTTGCTGAGTATGAGTGAAATTCACGATGCGGAAATTCACTGGGCACTGACCGAAAAAGAAACCGATAAGCCGTCGGCATGGACATCCGGTCTCATCCCTGCCAACCCCGCTGAACTGCTGTTGTTCGCGGCATCACGAATCAATATTGAGGCAGAAAATGACGATTGAACCGCAAGATCACGGCGGGGTAGCCTGGTCGCACATCCTTATCCAGTTTCGGGATTCTCCGGTGCTTGAAGGTTTTATTAAATCGCTCTATCAGCCGGTTAACGCACTTCATCAGGCGCTGACTGATTTGCTGGACAGACGTACGCTTGACACCGCTACCGGTGCACAGCTTGACGGTATCGGCGAGATAGTGGGCGTCAAAAGGATGTTCCAGCGAGATCGTACAGAGCCAGTGTTGGGTTTTAAAGGGCAACCACAGGTGCTGGGGTTTGGACAGGCCCCTTTTGTCAATGCACTGGATAGCGAACAGCAGGCCGTGTCGAAATACATTGCAGATGAGGACTACCGCAGCCTTATCCGTTTAAAAATAGCCCTTAACAATGGTCACGCCACGGTAGCGGAAATCCATACTGCGATGAAATACGTGTTCAACGCTTCGCAAATCATCATTGAAGAAACCGGGAATGCGGCGCTCAAAATCTATTTTGGTCAGGCATCCGGGCCTGCTTTCGCGCTGGCTGCGCCAGAAAGCTTCATTCCCCGTGCCGCCGGAGTCCGCCTTGAGATGTACGGTGAACTCTCGCAGCGGTACTTTGGGTTCAGGGGAGGATTGAATACCGTTGGTTTTGGGCAGGCCCCTTTCATTCAGGTAGAAGACAGGATCCATCTGAGGATAGTCCATTGAAAGATATCAAAAAAATATTTGAACAGCCAACGTTTGCTTCAAAAGGCGGATTAAAGGAATTTAACGACGAGCAGCGCGCCAAAGGCTGGGAGTCCATCGGCAAGGAAGCGCCGGAATCAACACAGTTCAACGTGCTGCAAAATGATGTTGAGCGTGGCGTGAAGTATCTGTATGGGCAGATACGTGAGGCTATTAGCTCAACGTCGCCGAACTATGTCCCCGATGAGCTGAAGGAAACTGACCTGCGTGAAGCGATTGAAGGCATTACCAAAGCGCAGACAGCACAGGTTATCCAGCAGGTGAAAGCGCTCGCCGCGGCGGCCAACAAAAACGCAGAGATCCGACTTGCCAAAGCCGCCAACTTGTCGGATATCTCAGACAAGCGTCAGGCAAGAGAACATCTGGGGTTGGGAAAACTGGCGCTGGAGGACAACTATCCAGAGGCAAATCTTGGTCAGAAAGGGATAGTGCAACTCAGCAGCGCAACCAACAGCAATGATGAAACGATGGCAGCGACGCCAAAAGCAGTGAAGG
>SMLE01000217.1_pt1 | contig 19944 bp, 17 predicted proteins | sample 2451431 | NCBI scaffold set ML178787.1 | reverse complement strand
CGGAAAGCGGGTTCCGAATTTACACCACCTTGACGGACTCTACCCATTTATGCCGCCAACGGTTTAGGATGGCGATCGCTTTTCTTCAGCAGCATAACCAGATAAACCAGCGATACCGCAGCAATCAGCACAAACAGCACGCGATCAGAATAAGTTTGCATCAGCGCGGCCGCCATACTGGGACCAACAAGGCTGCCACCAGCTCTTCATGACGTACCTTTTCGCACGCCCAGGACATTGCTACCGGATACAGTGTAAATCCGGCTCCGCCCAGCAAAAACAACGCAGGTGCCATTACCAGATGTCCAACGCTCAGTAACGCAACGCAGGCGACAATAACGGCAAACACCAGCACACGCAGCACCAATAAGCGCCCATAGCGATCTGCCATGCGCCCCACCGGCCACTGACCGACAATGCCGGCCCCAATCAACAGCGCCATCCAATAACCCACGTCGGCATCGCTGGTGCCACTGTGGGAGAGATAAAGCGGCATCAACCCATACAGCGACCCCAGGATCACGCCGGAAATCACACAGCCATTGATACCGAGACGCGCACTGCGTTTACGCAGCATTTTCCCCACATGGACCGGATGCTCCGACTGCGCCAGACGCGGTAAACGGGTGCACAGCAACGGTAACACGGCAAGCACAATCAGCATGACCATCCAGGGAATAACACTCGCTACCGCGGTTGGCAGCAGGCCGACATAGATCTGAGCAACGAGGTTTCCCAGATAATAGGCAACCATATAGGCTGCCAACAGTTGACCACGGTGAGTGGATGAGCCGCTGCACAACAGCGCACTTTCCACCACAGCCCATATCAACGCACAGCCGACACCTGCTACAAAACGCCATACCAGCCAACTGGTTACATCCGTGGAAAACATCAGCCCCAGCGTTGCCAACGCAAACAGCAAAGCGGCAAGGTAATAGCTGCGATTAAATCCTTGACGGAGAATCAAGCGTCCGGCCAACAACGTCTCCAGCAAGTTACCCGTAAAATAGGATGACCCCACGACGCCCACCTGCCACACGGAAGCATGCTGATAGTTAAGCCATAACGGAACCATCGTATTCAGTACAGCGATACAAACCGTAAGCAGCATGAGGCCGCATAGCAAGAGCAGCACTGGGCGAGAAAAAGCAGACATAGTGGGCGTGGATAACCAATACAACAAGGAAGTGTGTGCGCATCATGCCACTGCGTGTTTAAAAGTCAACGAGGGCAAACTCAGGCCGCACGTTTTGTGATACTGGGGCGCCATAATGCAAAAAAGCGCCCCAAAAGGCGCTTTTAACAACGGGACAGCGGCATGTTTAGCCGATAAACTCCAACCAGCCCATATAAGGACGCAGTACATCAGGAATGGCAATACGTCCGTCCGCCTGCTGATAGTTTTCCAGCACGGCAACCAGTGTACGCCCAACCGCCAGACCGGAACCGTTCAGCGTATTCACCAGACGTGTTTTCTTGTCGCTCTTGCTGCGACAGCGCGCTTGCATACGTCGAGCCTGAAAATCCCCCATGTTGGAGCAAGAAGAGATTTCACGGTAGGTATTCTGCGCTGGCAGCCACACTTCCAGATCGTAGGTTTTGGTTGAGCCAAAGCCCATGTCACCGGTGCACAGCAGCACCTTGCGATAAGGCAGTTGCAGCAGTTGCAACACGGTTTCCGCATGCGTCGTCAGCGTTTCCAGCGCATCCATGGAATCTTCCGGGCGCACAATCTGCACCAACTCCACTTTGTCAAACTGGTGCATACGGATCAGGCCGCGGGTATCACGACCATAGGAACCCGCTTCAGAGCGGAAACACGGGGTGTGCGCCGTCATTTTGATCGGCAGCGTTTCTTCGTCCAGAATCTCGTCACGCACCAGATTGGTCAGCGGCACTTCCGCCGTGGGGATCAGGGCATAATTGCTGCTTTCCGCTTCTTCATCCAACGGTTTGGTGTGAAACAGGTCTTCACCAAACTTCGGCAACTGGCCGGTACCGTACAGCGTAGCGTGGTTAACCAGGTAAGGCACGTAGGCTTCCTGATAACCGTGCTGTTCGGTATGCAGATCCAGCATAAATTGTGACAGCGCACGGTGCAGGCGAGCAATTTGTCCTTTCATGACAACGAAACGCGCACCGGTCAATTTAACACCAGCAGCGAAATCGACGCCTTTCGCCAATTCGCCTAAATCAACATGATCGCGCACCGGGAAATCAAACTGACGTGGTTCACCCCAGCGGCTGATTTCTTGGTTATCATGCTCATCTTTGCCCAACGGCACAGTGTCGTCCGGCATATTCGGAATGGTTAACGCCAGTTCACGAATGGCATTTTGCAAGGCATCCAGTTCGGCCTTGGCCGCATCCAGCTTTTCACCCAGGGTATTCACTTCGCGGCGCAACGGTTCGATATCTTCACCACGAGATTTAGCCGCACCGATCTCTTTCGATCGGGAGTTACGCTCTGCTTGCAGACTTTCCGTTTCTACTTGTAGCACTTTGCGGCGTTCTTCTTGTTGACGCAGCGTGTCTACATCCAGTTTAAAACCTCTGCGAGCCAGTAGCTTTTCGGCAACTGCGTCTAACTCATTACGCAGTAAATTGGGATCGAGCATGCTAATCCTGTTTTAATGTTTTTTGGTGAAATTTTACGTTGCGCGACACCCCTCGCGCGGTAGAAAAGAACTTTATAACCTTACCGCAACGCCTAGTTCAGCGGTAGCGTTTTGTCGGGCTATTTTGATCCTGTGCAGTCAGCCAGGCTAGCTTTTCACCAATTTTGGCTTCCAGACCGCGTGACGTTGGCTGATAGTAACGCGTTTGCGCCATCGCCTGCGGGAAATAGTCTTCACCCGCCGCGTAGGCATTGGGCTCATCATGGGCGTAGCGGTATTCCGCACCCAGTCCCATCTCTTTCATCAGTGTGGTGGGCGCATTGCGCAAATGCTCCGGCACGTCGTAATCCGGTTTCTCTCTGGCATCCTGCATCGCCGCTTTAAAGGCGGTGTAGACCGCATTACTCTTGGGTGCACAAGCCAGGTACACAATCGCCTGAGCAATAGCGCGTTCCCCTTCTGCCGGCCCCACGCGGGTGAAACAATCCCAGGCGGCGATCGCCACCTGCATCCCCCGCGGATCGGCATTGCCCACATCTTCAGAGGCTATCGCCAACAGACGCCGTGCAACATACAGCGGATCGCCACCGGCGGTAATAATGCGTGCATACCAGTACAATGCGGCATCAGGTGCGGAACCTCGCACCGATTTATGCAATGCAGAAATAAGGTCATAGTAACGGTCGCCTTTGTTATCAAAGCGCGCGCTACGTTCGCCCGACACTTCGTGCAGCAGTTCGGGGGTTAGCACCCGGTTACCCTGCGCATCGACCTCGGCCATATCCGCCATCATTTCCAGACTGTTCAACGCGCGGCGCGCATCGCCATTCACCAGTTCCGCCAGCAATCGCTGTGTCTCAGCCGGCAATACGATGTTCTGCCCGCCAAACCCTCGTGCGGTATCGGTCATCGCCTGCTGTAACACCTGCTCGATATCTTCTGCGGTGAGTGCTTTCAGTAAATAGACGCGCGCACGCGACAGCAGCGCCGAATTAAGCTCAAACGAAGGGTTCTCGGTGGTTGCGCCTATGAAAGTGATGGTGCCATCTTCAATGTGCGGCAGAAAAGCATCCTGCTGGCTCTTGTTAAAGCGATGTACTTCATCCACAAACAGGATGGTGCGTCGCCCGGCATCGCGATTTTGCCGCGCACGATCTATCGCTTCACGAATCTCTTTGATGCCGGAGGTCACGGCCGAGATCCGCTCCACGTCAGCATGTCCGTAGCGACCAATCAGTTCTGCCAGCGTGGTTTTTCCGGTGCCGGGTGGCCCCCATAGAATCATGGAGTGTAACTGTCCCGCCTCTATCGCTCGCGGCAAGGGCTTACCCGCGCCGAGCAGATGCTGTTGACCGATATATTGCTCCAACGTAGCGGGTCGCATACGCGCTGCAAGTGGCTGAAAGCTATTGTCCGAAAAATCCAGCGACAGGTTACTCACGATGGCCTCACTGCCGTTGATCGTCCAGCGTCACGCCTTTCGGCGGCGTAAAGGTGAACTTGCTGCTATCCACCGCGCCGTTTTGCTGGTTTTGCAGGGTATAGCTGCTCCGTTGCCCATCCTGCTCCGTCGCGACAAAGCTCTTGATGGTGCCGCTGGCATTGACGTTGATGGCAAACTGTTTCAGGTTACCCTTGGCCGCTTTCGGCGTTAACTCAAAGTCATCCCCTTGCTGACGCACGTTATACTGGCCCCATTCGTTGGCATCATTACGTGTGATGAGCATAAAGGGCGTATTGCCCGTGGCTTCTTTCAGCCAGGTCGCTGTCACCTGTTCAACGAACGGGTTATAGAACCATAGCGTCTTGCCATCTGAGATCAGCACGCTTTCATCCGGCGCGGTGGTCTTCCAGTTGAACAGATTTGGCCGCTTCAGCCAGAGTTCCCCCTCACCTTCCTGCACCGCCGTCCCTTCAGCGCTAGTGACTTTCTGGGTGAACGTCGCATGGAAGCTGCTCACTTTGTTCAGTCGGCTCTGTAAATCGCTCGCCGCATCAGCATAAACCGCGCTGGACGTCATCCCGGCGATCAGCACGCCTGCCACTAAGCCTGTTCTCATTATTTACATCCTTTGCTGTCGATTCAAAAGACCGCTATCGCGGTCTGACTATCGTACTTTGCACATGTCGTACTGCACGACCTACTGCTCGCCGTGCTACCTATAACTATTGCCTGAGAATCACGCGATGCGGTAGACGAATTGTCTGTAAATGGCATCACTCCATGGGCGGCGGTGCCAACACGTCTCGATTGCCATTATGCCCCGGCGCGCTAACGATGCCTTGCATTTCCATCTGTTCCACAATACGCGCGGCACGATTGTAGCCGATGCGGAATTGACGTTGCACGCCAGAAATGGAGGCTCGCCGTTTTTCTACAACAAAGGCCACGGCCTGATCGAACAGCGGATCCAAATCTTCATCGCCGCCAAATTCCAGATTACCGCCTTCGCCGTCATCGCTGGCACTCGTAATATTGTCAATGTACTGCGGACGCCCGCGCGCTTTCCAGTCCAGGACCACGGCATGAACTTCCTGGTCGCGAACGAACGCGCCATGCACACGCACCGGAATGGAGGAGTTTGGTGCCATGTACAACATATCCCCCATTCCCAGCAGCGATTCAGCACCGCCCTGATCGAGGATGGTACGTGAATCAATTTTGCTCGACACGGTAAAAGCGATACGCGTTGGAATATTGGCCTTGATAAGGCCAGTGATAACATCCACGGAAGGCCGCTGCGTCGCCAGCACCAGGTGGATACCGGCCGCGCGCGCTTTCTGCGCAAGGCGAGCGATCAGCTCTTCCACTTTTTTGCCAACCGCCATCATCAGATCGGCAAATTCATCCACCATCACCACGATAAAGGGTAATTTCTCCAGCACGGGCGGTGTAGTATCCATGCTGTCGCCGGGTTTCCAGAACGGGTCGGGGATCGGACGCCCCATCGCTTCCGCCGCTTTCACCCGCTCGTTATAGCCTTCCAGATTGCGCACGCCCAATGCGGACATCAGCTTATAGCGACGGTCCATTTCACCGACGCACCAGCGCAACGCATTCGCCGCATCTTTCATGTCGATGACCACTTCGGTCAGCAAATGCGGGATACCTTCGTAGACCGACAGCTCAAGCATTTTGGGGTCGATCATGATAAAGCGCACATCCTGCGGCGTCGCTTTATACAGCATGCTGATGATCATGGTGTTTACGCCGACAGATTTACCCGACCCTGTCGTCCCTGCCACCAGCAAGTGCGGCATACGCGCCAGATCGGCGACCACCGGTTGACCAGCAATATCTTTGCCCAGCACCACTGCCAGCGGTGACGGGTTATCACGGAATGCCTTGCAATCGAGCACTTCGCGCAGATAAACGGTGTGGCGGAGTTTATTCGGTAGTTCCAGGCCGACATAAGGTTTACCAGGGATAACTTCCACCACGCGCACCGCTACGACTGACAACGATCGAGCCAGGTCACTCGACAGGTTGGAAATACGCGCGGCCTTCACGCCGGGAGCCAAGTCCAGCTCAAAACGGGTGATGACTGGCCCTGCATCGTAACCCACCACGCTGGCGGTAACACGATAATCCGCCAGACGTGCTTCAATCAGACGCGCGGTCTGCTCAAGCTCGAAATGGTCCACCGGCGCTTCACTTTCCGGCGGTGCGGTGAGCAGTTCCAGCGTCGGCAATGGTGTGGTTGGCTTTTGCAGAGGCTGATCGTTACGCACCAAAAACGGATGAATAAGACTATCCATCAATGAGGGCGTGGCATCGCTTTCAGGCTCATCCTCGTCGGCGAAATCCTCGCTATGTTGAGGCTCCACCACCGGATGTGCGCGCGTTGCCAGGCTATCATCGTCGCTGGTTGCCGCACGCCATGTGGGCGATGGAGGGGCAGCATCCTGCGCCGGTTCAGCCACATCGGCTGGCGACAAGGTAAACAGCGGCGCTTTGGGCGACTCATCCACCAAATCGTTAAACGGTGAGAAAGAAAAGGCAGGCTCATTCGCATCGGCATCCGCAGCAACACCGGCGATAAATGCTGCCGTCACACTGGCTGAAGCCAGCTCTTTTGTACCTACGGGCTCGACGACTGGCGTTGCGCTCGGACTTTCTGGCTGCGCACTAACGTCATAACGCGCCTGTTGCTGCTGAGCAAACGCCTGCGCCAATTGTGCCTGCAACAGTGCCTCTTCATCCTGCTCGCGTGCGGCATAGTCCTCGCCGTAGCGTTGCTCTTGTTGCTCCAGATAAGCCTGACGCAGAGCAGCCTCTTGTGCGGCCTCGTCAACGTCAGCCTCTTCGGGTGCAACCCTTTCAATCGTTTCAGGTTGGGACTGTGCCAAACGTTGCGCTTCTCGTTCTTGCTCTTCTGCCTGACGCTGTGACGGCAACTTGATGCCATAAGACGCCAGTTCACGCCGGGTAGGAATACGTATCGGATTCGGACGCGGCAATTCCGGACCCATGCCTTGTTTCACCTGAGGATTATCCTCCCCTGCGGCCGTAAAGGCAGGCATAAAGGGCACGGCATCGCTAGGCGCAGGCGTGGCCGCGGCGGCCACTGCGGATGCTCCCAGATCATGAATAGAACCCAACGGCGGCGTGCGATCGCGATCGGGCAGCGTCGCCGGCGAAAAGGCGGGTAACGCGTTATTTTCCTGCACAGCAGCTTGCGGCAACTCAAACGCGTACAGCGGCGGCAGTGAATTCTGTCCGTGGGTATCATGACTGCCAGCCGTTGCTGACGTAGCCGGGGTGAATGCTCTAGGTGCGATCGTTGGGTCTGGCACCGTATCAACCGGAACCGACTCCTGCACCGGAGCAAGATGATCCGTTGCGTCAACGCCACTTATCGCACTGTTTTGCTCCGTTTCATCAGCGGCACGCTCACGCGCAGCGGGTGCCAGCAATATGTCATCCGCATCCACGTCTTCGGCTATTGCCTCCGTTGACGCGGTTAATGTATCGGAGTGTTCGCCCTCCCGATCCGCATTGTCGTGCAAATCGTCATCCTCATCGCGGTAGTTATCTTCTGCGCGAGAACGGTTGGAGAAGAACGTCAGAAGGCCTAATACCGCGCCGCCAATTTTTTCCGCAATCGTCAACCATGACCAACCGGTAAACAGCGTCAACCCCGCCGCCCAGACGCAGAGCAGAATCAGAGTGGCACCCATGCTGTTGAAACGCGGGACCATTGAACTGCTCAGCAAACTGCCCAGCACACCACCAGAGGCAAAATAGTAGAGATCGTCCACATTGAGCGCGGCTAGACCGCAAGACGTGAGGATCAGCGCCAACGTACCAATCAGGCGCAAAGAGAGAGTAAACAGATCGACATCGCTCTGATTATCGCGCTGGCGAAAGGCCACCCAGCACAGCGACAGCATGATCGGTGGAATGGCATAAGCCAGCACGCCAAAGATGAAAAACAGCGTATCGGCCAGCCAAGCACCGACACCACCGCCCAGGTTATGAATGGGCTCATGCCAGGCAGTTTGCGACCAGCTCGGGTCGGACGGACTGAAGCTAACCAGCGCCACGCTCAAATAAACGGCGAATAGCGCAACAACGATTAAAATCGCTTCCAATAAACGACGGCTACCGCTGAGTTTCTTCAGCGCCACGTCTTTGTCTTCGGTATATTCCTGGCTCAAGCGTCTCTCCAGGGGTCCTGCTCATGTTCAATGACAAAACGCCGAGGCGAACTCGGCGCTGTGACTGTATATATTCACAGGAGTGTAGCTGAAATTAGCGGGCTTTGCACCCCTGCGTTTAGCGCGTTCTGATCACCAGACGATTGCTCTGTTTTACTTCTTCCATCACCACATAGGTACGGGTATCGTTCACACCCGGCAAGCGTAGCAATGTTTCACCCAGCAGCTTACGGTATGCGGACATATCCGGCACGCGTGTTTTCAGCAAATAGTCGAAATCCCCGGAGACCAGATGGCACTCCTGAATTTCTTCCAATTTTTGCACAGCAGTGTTGAACTGCTCAAAAACATCAGGCGCACCGCGGTTTAGCGTGATCTCAACAAACACCAGCAGAGATGCATCGAGGTAATGCGGATTCAGCAATGCGGTATAGCCATTGATAAAGCCCTGACGCTCCAGGCGGCGCACGCGTTCCAGACACGGTGTAGGAGAAAGTCCTACCCGTTTGGAAAGTTCAACGTTAGAGATTCGGCCGTCTTTTTGTAATTCATTCAGGATATTGCGATCGATGCGATCAAGATCTTTTCCCGGTCGTTTTTTCGTGTCTACCATTCTTATTGTCTCTCTTCACTACATCCTTGCCCTTGCTAAACTCCGACCCACATCAATGTATCAGAGCAGCCCTAAAAGAAGACGCGCTGTCTATTTTGTATATCAAGGGTCGCTTTACGTCACTCTCCTTTCACCGCCGCGGCGCACCGCAATGTCATCCCTGCGTGCATAACACCCTGTCTGTCCTGTTATAAACGCACCATCAGCGGTCGCACGGTAAAAGCGACAACATAAAGAAAAACCGAGCTTTCAACCATTCACATACAAATAGTTTCCTCTTCCTTAGAAGTTTTCGCAAAACGGTAGCCGATTGTCAAAGCAAAACAATGAAAATCAGAAGAAACTGCCAAATAAAACCCTACTGTGCGCTCGGTAAGACCATTTCCAATCATTTCGCTAATAAATGACGCTGTCTTATCAGTGAATTGTATGGGTTATCGGCACAACCGATTAAACAAATAGATAACAATTTTGCTGCCTACTTTTTTTAGCCCGGTGATTTCCTTACAATCGCTGTTAAGTAGACAGTTGCAAAAAAGAGGAACACATGGGTACCGTCAAGCACCACAAGCTATTGATTTTAGGTTCTGGCCCAGCGGGCTATACCGCTGCGGTGTACGCCGCGCGCGCTAACCTGCATCCGGTGTTGATCACCGGCATGGAAAAAGGCGGGCAGTTGACAACCACGACAGAAGTGGAAAACTGGCCGGGCGACGCGGAAGGGCTTACCGGGCCATTGCTGATGGACCGCATGAACGCTCATGCTGAAAAGTTCAACACCGAGATCATTTTCGATCACATCCAGCGCGTTGATTTGCAACAACTCCCGTTTCGTCTGTTTGGCGACAGCGAAGAATACACCTGTGATGCCCTGATCGTGGCGACCGGTGCCTCTGCACGCTACATCGGTCTGCCTTCCGAAGAAGCCTTCAAAGGTAAAGGCGTGTCTGCCTGCGCCACGTGTGACGGATTCTTTTATCGTAACCAACGCGTCGCCGTAGTCGGTGGCGGCAATACCGCGGTGGAAGAAGCACTTTACCTGTCTAACATTGCTCAGCAAGTTCACTTAATCCACCGTCGTGACAGCTTTCGCGCAGAGAAAATCCTGATCGACCGTCTGATGGACAAAGTGCAAAACGGCAATATTGTGTTGCACACCGATCGCACGCTGGACGAAGTGCTGGGCGATGACATGGGCGTGACCGGCGTTCGTATTCGTAACACCCGCACAGATGAGAGTGAAGAGCTGGCGCTGGCTGGCGTATTTATCGCCATCGGCCACAGCCCAAACACTGCCATTTTTGACGGTCAACTGGCGCTGGAAAACGGCTATATCAAGGTAGAATCCGGCATCCACGGCAACGCTACACAGACCAGCATCCCTGGTGTGTTTGCCGCAGGCGACGTGATGGATCACATCTACCGTCAGGCCATTACCTCGGCGGGCACCGGTTGCATGGCCGCGTTGGATGCAGAGCGCTATTTGGATGGCCTCGCAACCCGATAATATTCTGCCCTTTTCCCCTTATTCAGATCGTACCACCTGAATAAGGGGATTCTTTTGGCTCCCTTTTGGGAAAATTGATCTCTCCCCGCATTTTCTCCCTCCTTTTGGTTTGCACCTGCACTTTAGCGCGGTAACATGAGGCCAAGCTGAATACCCGCCCACTTTTTGTTATATAACAGTTACATAAGTGTTGGCTTTTTGGGTGTTCCCCTTTCTATAGCGCAGCCCGGTACTCTATGAAACAGACTCGACAGCAACAACTTGCTCGCTGGCTAAAACAACAGAGCAAACTGGCACAACGCTGGCTCCGCCTCTCTTTATTACTTGGGGTGGTAAGCGGTCTTCTGATCGTGGCACAGGCGTGGGTATTAGCAACATTGTTGCACGCCTTGATTATTGAGCACGTACCTCGTCAGACACTCCTCAGCGAGTTTATGCTGCTTATTGGCTTGTTTGCCGCACGCGCGCTCACGCACTTACTGCGCGAGCATGTGGGCTTTCGCTGTGGCGAGGCAGTACGGCAACACATTCGCCATCAGGTACTGGAAAAATTACAGCGCTTGGGACCCGCCTGGGTGCAGGGAAAACCAGCCGGCAGTTGGGCGACGCTTATTTTAGAGCAAGTCGAAGATATGCAGGATTACTATGCGCGCTATCTGCCACAAATGTATCTTGCAGCCTTGATTCCTCTGCTGATTCTGGCTGCTGTATTTCCCATCAACTGGGCGGCGGCACTCATCTTGCTGGTTACCGCCCCGTTGATCCCGTTGTTTATGGCGCTGGTCGGCATGGGGGCCGCAGATGCCAACCGCCGCAATTTTCTGGCACTGGCACGCCTGAGCGGCCATTTCCTCGATCGGTTGCGCGGCATGGAAACGTTGCGACTGTTCCACCGCGGGGCTGCCGAAGTGGATGACATTCGTTGGGCATCGGAGGATTTTCGCGGTCGCACCATGGAAGTGTTGCGTATGGCGTTTCTTTCTTCCGGCGTATTGGAGTTTTTTGCGTCTATCTCCATCGCACTCGTCGCGGTGTATTTTGGCTTTTCTTACCTTGCCGAGCTGGATTTCGGCCATTATGGCACCGGCGTCACCCTGTTTGCCGGCTTTCTGGTCTTGATTCTCGCCCCCGAGTTTTTTCAACCGTTGCGTGATCTGGGCACATTTTATCACGCGAAAGCGCAGGCCGTAGGCGCCGCGGAATCGCTGGTGAGCTTTCTTACCGCTGAAGCGGAAGAGGTCGGTCTCGGCACTCAGCCTTTTGGCGCTGAGACGATGACCATTCAGGCTCAACAACTGGTGGTGCTATCGCCCACTGGTGGTGCGCTAACCGAGCCTCTGACCTTTACGCTCGAACCGGGACAGCGGGTGGCGCTGGTCGGCGTGAGCGGTGCTGGGAAAAGTTCGTTGCTTAACGTACTGCTCGGTTTTTTGCCCTATCGTGGTTCGTTATGTATCAATGGGCAGGAACTGCATGCGCTGGATGCGACTGCATGGCGTAAACACATCAGTTGGTTAGGACAAAATCCGCATTTACCAGAAGAAACGTTGCGCAGCAATATTCTATTGGGGAACCCACAGGCCAGTGAGGACACGTTGCAACACGCGGTGGAACGCGCTTACGTGCACGAGTTTCTCCCCTTGTTGCCGCAGGGTCTTGATACCGTCGTGGGTGATGGCGCAGCGCGACTCTCTGTCGGACAGGCACAACGCGTTGCCGTTGCGCGGGCATTGTTAAAGCACTCGCAGTTGCTCCTTCTGGATGAACCAACGGCCAGCCTGGATTCCCACAGTGAACAGCGCGTGATGCACGCCTTGGGAAACGCTGCACGTCAGCAAACCACGCTGCTGGTGACGCATCGCCTTGATGACACTCGCTCGTACGATAGCGTATGGGTGATGGAAAAAGGACAACTGGTGCAGCAGGGTAACTATGACACGCTACGTCAGCAGTCAGGCCCGTTTGCCGATCTTCTGGCACAGCGTCAGGGAGCTTACTAATATGTCGCAGAATAGTCCGTTGCAAGTACTGAAACCCTTTCTCCTGCTGTATCGTCGCCACAGTTGGCGGCTGAGCATTGGCATAGTACTCGCCATTGTCACATTATTGGCAAGTATTGGGCTGTTGACGCTCTCTGGCTGGTTTCTGGCAGGGGCATCACTGGCAGGCCTTGCCGGATTGATGACCTTCAACTATANCGCGGTGCGGCGATCCTACGTACCGCCGGGCGTTATGCCGAGCGTCTGGTGAACCATGACGCGACCTTCCGTGTGCTGCAACACCTGCGCGTGTTTACCTTTTCGCGCACGCTCCCACTTTCACCAGGGGGGTTAGCCCGGTTTCGTCAGGCCGATTTACTCAACCGTCTGGTTGCCGATGTTGATACGCTCGATCACCTTTACTTGCGCGTGATATCGCCATTGGTCAGCGCGCTGGTGGTGATCCTGGTGGTGACTTACGGGCTTAGCTGGCTTGACGCTTCGCTGGCATTGACCCTCGGCACCATTATGTTGCTGTTGTTAGCTTTGCTCCCGCCGGTGTTCTACCGTGCGGGCAAACCGATTGGCACCCATCTCACGCTGCTGCGCTCACGTTATCGCACGCAGTTAACTACCTGGCTACAAGGGCAAGCCGAATTGACCCTGTTTGGCGCGCAGACCGCCTTTCGCCGCCAGCTCACCGACACAGAACAGGCCTGGCTGACACAGCAACAGCGTCAGGCGCGCCTGACGGGCCTGTCGCAGGCACTGATGCTGCTCTGCACCGGTGTCACCGTTACCGCCATTCTCTGGCTGGCATCGGCGGGAATTGGCGGTGATACGCAACCGGGAGCGTTGATTGCTCTGTTTGTATTTGCCGCACTGGCTGCATTTGAAGCATTAGGTCCGGTTACCGGTGCGTTTCAACACCTGGGTCAGGTGATCGCATCAGCCACGCGCGTTGACCAAATTCTGCGTCAACAACCTGCGGTGGTTTTCACAACGGCAGCCCCCTCTGCAACCTTAACCACCACGGCAACGCTATCACTACAGCAGGTAAGTTTCACTTATCCGGGCCAACCGCTGCCGGTATTGCAGGACATTACGCTGGATATCGCGCAGGGCGAACACATTGCGCTGCTGGGACGTACCGGGTGTGGCAAGTCAACGCTATTGCAATTACTGACCCGCGCCTGGGACTGCGATGCAGGAAACCTTACCCTGAACGGTCTGCCACTGGCACAGTGGAGTGAACCGGCACTGCGTGACATGATGAGCGTGGTGCCGCAGCGGATACATATTTTTAGCGCGACGCTGCGCGACAACTTGCTACTGGCCGCACCGCAAGCCAGCGATGCCCAACTGAGCCAACAGTTGGAACAGGTAGGACTTGGTAATTTACTGGAAACGCCAGAGGGCCTTAATGCCTGGATCGGTGAAGGCGGACGCCAACTCTCAGGCGGGGAACAGCGCCGCCTTGGATTGGCTCGCGCCCTACTCCATCCTGCTCCCTTGGTGCTGTTGGATGAACCGACCGAAGGATTGGATGCCGATACCGAGCAAAAAATTCTGCATCTACTGCGTGAAAACACCCACGGCAAAACGGTTATCATCATTACCCATCGCCTGCACGATCTGGCGTATCTGGATCGTATTTGCGTACTGGATAATGGTCGTCTGGTTGAGCAGGGGCACCACGCCGATCTGCTGGCAGCACGCGGCCGCTATTGGCAGTTCCATCAACACGCCATCCGGCAGGCATGATGCAGCTATTTCAACTTTCATCCAATACCACGCGTTTTCCTCCGGTGGAGAAGGCGTTGACTGATCCCAACGGTTTATTGGCCTTTGGCGGAGACCTTTCGCCAGACCGATTGCTGGCGGCATATCGAGGTGGCATTTTTCCCTGGTACTCTCCCGGCGATCCTATTCTGTGGTGGTCTCCCGATCCACGCGCCATATTGCATCCTGAAGGACTCCATATCAGCCGTAGCCTGCACAAGTTCATGCGCAAGCAGCCTTTTCACATCACGCTTAACTCTGCGTTCAGCGCCGTGATACACGCCTGTGCACACGCGCGTCAGGAAGGAACCTGGATCAGTCCAGAGATGATTGCCGCTTACTGCACGCTGCATGAGCTGGGGCACGCACATTCCATCGAAGTTTGGCACCAGGATGAACTGGTGGGTGGGCTGTATGGCATTGCGCAAGGAAAGCTGTTTTGCGGCGAGTCAATGTTCAGCAACCGAGATAACGCGTCTAAATGCGCGCTGGTTGCCCTTGTCACGCATTTTGTGCATTGTGGTGGGCAGTTGCTCGATTGCCAGGTGCTAAACGCTCACACGGCGTCTCTCGGCGCCACCGAAGTCTCACGCGAGACCTATCTTACGGCACTACGCGCATTGCAGGATGCTCCTCTCGCGGCATCCAGTTGGCAGCCACAAGCACTGCCACTGGCACCTGTTGGAGAAAGATAAGCGTGCTCATACGCCCTTCTTATCCGAAAGTTGCTGCTGAGATCATCAACGCTCCTTTACATAATGCCGGTTTTTCGGCATTATCGTGCCCGTTAAAAAAGTTAAGGTAGTTAACCCTAGAGGATTCGATGGCCAAAGAAGACAATATTGAAATGCAAGGCACCGTGCTTGATACACTGCCTAACACCATGTTCCGCGTTGAGTTGGAAAACGGACACTTGGTTACCGCTCATATCTCCGGTAAAATGCGTAAAAACTATATCCGCATCCTGACGGGTGACAAAGTCACTGTAGAGCTGACCCCGTACGACCTGAGTAAAGGCCGCATTGTCTTCCGTAGCCGTTAATCGGTTCGCCTGTCGCTAGCATAGCGACACCTGAGGATGTACCCGCCTTATGTGCCCTTCCCTATTCAGGTAAGGGCTTTTGCTTTTGGTACAGATTGCGCGTGGCGGGACTCGCCACAACCAAAACAAAAAAAGCAGTGCTTTCGCACTGCTTTTTCTTTTACTGCTCAATGACACACTCAGTGTACAGTCCCTTCCGTTTTCAGCTTTTGCGCACTGTGGAAGCTGTAAGTTAGTGCTTTCGTCGCGCTATCCAGCTCCACCTTCACGGAGCCGCCATTCACCAACGAACCAAACAGCAGTTCGTTTGCCAACGGTTTTTTGAGGTTTTCCTGAATCACACGCACCATTGGCCGCGCGCCCATCGCCTTGTCATAGCCTTTATCCGCCAGCCAGTTACGCGCATCTTCGCTGACTTCCAACGACACGCCCTTTGCGTCCAACTGCGCTTGCAGTTCCACGACAAACTTGTCCACCACCTGCTGAATGATCTGCGTTGACAGATGGTTAAACCAGATGATGCCATCCAGGCGGTTGCGGAATTCCGGCGTAAAGATCTTTTTAATCTCTTCCATCGCATCGCTGCTGTTGTCCTGCTGAATCAGGCCAATCGATTTGCGCTGGGTTTCTTGCACGCCCGCATTGGTGGTCATGACGACAATGACGTTACGGAAATCCGCCTTGCGACCGTTATTGTCAGTCAGCGTACCGTTATCCATCACCTGCAACAGCAGGTTAAAGACATCCGGATGCGCTTTTTCAATTTCATCGAGCAGCAACACCGAATGCGGATGTTTGATCACCGCGTCAGTCAGTAATCCCCCCTGATCGAAACCAACGTAGCCGGGAGGCGCACCGATCAGGCGGCTCACCGTGTGGCGCTCCATGTATTCCGACATATCAAAGCGCAGAAGCTCAATGTCCATCGCCTTGGCCAGTTGCACGGTGACTTCCGTTTTCCCAACCCCGGTCGGCCCGGCAAACAGGAAAGAACCGACAGGCTTGCGTTCACTGCCCAAACCGGCGCGGCTCATCTTGATAGCCTCACTCAGCGCTTCGATGGCCTTATCCTGACCGAACACCAGCATCTTCAAGCGGTCGCTCAGGTTTTTCAGCACATCGCGATCGCTGGCTGAAACGGTCTTTTCGGGGATACGGGCGATGCGCGCCACCACCGATTCAATATCTGAAACGTTCACCGTTTTTTTGCGTTTGCTGACCGGCAGCAAACGACTGCGTGCGCCAGCCTCATCGATCACATCGATAGCTTTATCCGGCAGGTGGCGATCGTTGATGTATTTGACCGACAGTTCAACAGCGGCACGCACGGCTTTAGCCGCGTAACGCACATCATGGTGAGCTTCATATTTCGGTTTGAGTCCATTAATGATTTGTACGGTCTCTTCGACGCTTGGCTCAGTAATATCGATTTTTTGGAAACGACGTGCCAAAGCACGGTCTTTTTCAAAGATAGTGCTGAATTCCTGGTACGTGGTAGAACCGATAACCCGAATCTTGCCGCTGGAGAGTAGCGGTTTAATCAAATTAGCCGCATCGACCTGTCCACCGGAAGCCGCTCCCGCACCGATAATGGTATGGATTTCATCAATAAACAGGATACTGCTTTGATCCTGCTCCAGTTGCTTGAGCAGCGCTTTGAACCGTTTTTCAAAATCCCCACGATACTTGGTACCCGCCAGCAGCGAACCGATATCAAGAGAATAGAGCGTGCAACCGGCCATCACTTCCGGCACATCGCCTTGAACAATGCGCCAGGCCAGACCTTCCGCAATGGCCGTTTTCCCTACGCCAGATTCGCCGACCAGCAGCGGATTGTTTTTACGCCGACGGCACAGCACCTGAATGGTGCGCTCCAGCTCTTTCTCACGCCCAATCAGGGGATCGATACCGCCAACGCGAGCCAATTGATTGAGGTTAGTGGTGAAGTTTTCCATGCGATCCTCCCCACCTACCGGCTCTTCGTTAACAGGGTTTTCCGAGCTTGGTGCCTGACCAGGCTCTTCTTTACGCGTGCCGTGGGAAATGAAGTTCACCACATCAAGCCGACTCACATCATGCTTACGCAGCAGATAAGCCGCCTGCGATTCCTGCTCGCTGAAGATAACCACCAGCACGTTGGCGCCAGAGACTTCACTGCGGCCAGAAGACTGAACGTGGAACACGGCACGTTGCAATACGCGCTGAAAACTCAGCGTCGGTTGCGTTTCACGTTCTTCATTATTTTGCGGTAACGTAGGGGTGGTCTGTTCGATGAACGTTTCCAGCTCCTGGCGCAGTGCAGCCAAATCCACCGAGCATGCTTCCAACGCTTCGCGCGCTGCCGGGTTGCTGAGCAACGCCAGTAGCAAATGCTCCACGGCCATAAACTCGTGGCGGCGCTCACGCGCTCTGGCGAAAGCCATGTTGAGACTGAGTTCCAGTTCTTGATTAAGCATAGGCGCCTCCCCACAATAAATTACCTGATATCAGGCCCTTTCCAACGTAGAGAGCAACGGGTGCTCATTTTCCCTTGCATAGCGATTCACTTGCACCGTCTTGGTTTCAGCCACATCGGCACTGAAAACACCACAGACAGCCTTCCCTTCGTAGTGAACCGTCAGCATAAGTTGCGTTGCGCGTTCAATATCATAAGAAAAGAACTTTTGCAGAACGTCAATAACAAATTCCATCGGGGTGTAATCATCATTGTTTAAAATCACGTTATACATCGATGGCGGTTGCAGTTTTTGCTGCTGTTTTTCCAGCAGAACGCTGTCAGAATGCGTCCAGGGACGGCTCTCCATACAAATCTCCGACGTTGCATCAACGTGGGTAGCCTGCCCCCACCTATTTTCAATCCCCACACTGCGGTTACTCATTATTCATCCATCTTCATTAATACGACACCAGGCTGAGTGTCCCACATCAGCCATTTACTCTTTATTTTATCACCTGCACGCGCGCTGTGTTGCCAAGAAGCAAGAAATCGTCCGGTGATGTCATCGGTAACAGCACACGTATTGAAGCAACAACCCTGCATGAAAATCATCAATTGCGTTACCTGCATCAAACTTTGACAAACTGCTCTGTGCTGCCCCAGTAGGATGGCTTGACGCTCTTTTCGATTTCACTAGAGTGTACAGGTGAATTGACGGGGTTTTAATCAATTCGCATTCATATCGACCAAATAACCTAACCTCTCGTTTCGATAACACGCTTGCGAAGGACGTAAATGCATGGAGACAGGTACTGTTAAATGGTTCAATAATGCCAAAGGCTTTGGATTTATCTGTCCCGAGGGTGGAGGCGAGGATATCTTTGCCCACTACTCGACGATTCAAATGGACGGTTATCGCACGCTGAAGGCAGGCCAGGCGGTCAGATTTGATGTTCATAAAGGTCCTAAAGGAAATCACGCCAGTTTGATCGTCCCGCTGGTCGCCGAGGCCGTAGCCTAGCGGTGGTTTGAAACACGCTCGCTATTTTCCACAGAAGAAAATGCTGGTTTTACAACCGGCATTTTTATTTTGGATTCTCTAAGAGCAGTTCGACTCAATCAGCTCGACCACGCGCCAACCAGAGCACGCGTGAAAAAAGCGTGCGAATCAACACAGGAATGGCGTCATTACCGCGTTCAGCCGCGGCCATTGCCACCTCGATAGCCAAATCCGGTTTTGAGGCGCGGTGAATCGCTTTCACAATCACTTTCGCGGCCGAGAGCGGCACATTTTCCGGCAGTTGTGCAACGCGGTGAAAAACGTCCTTATAGCCATTACGATACATAAAATGCTCCATATCTGGGGCAGAAAGCATGGTGATGTGGTCACGATCGGTTTCCCCTTGTTGGGTCAGCAGGCTGCGTGCCGTAGCAGCATACTTTTTACCTGCTTTACCTGCATCATCGCCGTCCACCAGCACATGCCACTCAATGCCCATGCGGTGCGCAAATTTCAGCAGCGGTCGTAACCCTGATTGTGCAAATTCAATAACGCGTACCCCTTCTGCCTCAAAGTGATGCCCACATTGACGACCGAGTTCGCTAAGCATCCACACTTCCGTTTCCTCTTCAACCAGCAGCCAGCAGCGTGCAAACAGCGATGAGGGGCGATTAAAGCGGATATGGAACGCGATACGGCGGCTGTCTTCAGGACTCATCCCTTGCTTCCCGATACGGTACGTCGCCACCCGCGAGGACTCCCGCACCAGGCGGCACACCTGCTCCACCGGCACCAGCGACAGCAGATCGCCGGAATTGGTGGTGGTGACTTTTTGCAAGGGCAAGTGCATCAGTAACGCCCAGGCAACCGACAGCATGATCGGGTGTAATCGTGTTTCAGGGTCTTCTACCAGCAACAGCGGACGCGATTCCGTATCCAGCGATACCGCACCTTTCGCCTGCAACAGCGTCGAAAACAGTTCGAGCAGGATGATTCGACGGCTGCGGCTATTGGGATCGCTCAGCATTCGGTTGATATTATCCAGAGAGCGCCAGGATTTTCCGTTGTGCGCACGCGCATGGCGGGGATGGCGCGGCGTAACGCCCTCATCGCCCTGCTCGGAAAAGTAATGCTAGAGCAGTTGGCGTATCGCCACAATCCCTTGACGCAGATCCTGATCGGTCAGTCGCTGGGGATTACGGGTCAATTCCTGCATCAGTTGGTTGAGGTGTTGGGTCAGATCGTCGCTATTACTGGTTTTGTCGCATTAACAACGAAAAGTCGGCAAAGTTTTCTCTGCCT
>SMLE01000298.1_pt1 | contig 20053 bp, 21 predicted proteins | sample 2451431 | NCBI scaffold set ML178787.1 | reverse complement strand
CGGGTCTGGTCAGTGGGTCACTTTGTTGCGTTTCGAGTGGGAATGGGGCCAGAAACAGCGCACGTTTTCATCCGGGTGGGAGAGGGTGAAACCATCGCTGCTGAGCGGGTGCGAGAAACAGGTGGGGTTAAAGTCCAACCCCAAATGCTGTTCTTTGGCCCAGGCCACCCAGCGGCTAAAGTGTTTCGGTTCGATGGCGTTGCGTGCGACAGGTTCATCGGATTCCAGGTAAATAGCATGCATATTCAGACACTTAGACCCAGGAATCAGGCGGAACGCCTGCTCCAGATCGGCGCGCAGTTCATCGGCGGTGCGCGCTTTGCCCGGATGGTTGCCGGTTGCGGCAATACCGCCGGTGAGTGCGCCAGCGGACTGCTCAAATCCCACCACATCGTCCCCCTGCCAGCAATGCATGGAGACGGGGATGTTATCCAGTTGCTTCAGGGCAGCCTCAACATCAACGTTGAGCGTGGCATAGCGCGCCTTGGCCAACTGCCAGGCCGATTCAATGGCGGTATTCATACGGTAAGCTCCTCAGTGGCGTGGCACAGCGCCTCAAAGCGGCACCAGTGTCCGGCAAAATCATCAATAGAATGGGGAATAAATCGTTGTAATGGAAAGCTTTCCGCCAGTTGCTGGCGAAAAGCGGTAAGATCGGGGACGGCGTCGAGCGCCATCAACTGACAGCCGATATTGCCGAGCGTCGAGGCTTCCACCGGGCCCGCCAATACCGGTATCTGGCAGGCATCGGCGCAAAGTTGGTTGAGAAACGCGTTCTGACACCCGTCGCCCACAATGTGCAACTGGCGTAACGGTGTGCCGCGCAGTTCTCCCAACTCCAGCAGGACGCGACGGTACAGCAGCGCCAGGCTATCGAAGATGCAGCGGGCGAACTCGGCCTGGGTGACAGGCTCACTCTGCTGATGCTCGCGACAGAACGCGCGAATGGCCTCACACATCGACGGCGGATTGATAAAACGATCGTCGTTCGGGTTGATTAAATACCTGAACGGCGGCAGTGCGCTGGCATCGCGAATCAATGCGGGTAAATCGGCAATGGTCATCCCCAGCGCCACGCGTTGTAGTAACCACATGCCCATGATGTTTTTCAGGACGCGGTAGGTGCCGTTAATGCCACCTTCGTTGGTGACATTCGCCGCCAGCGCACGCGTATCGTGGTAGGGGACATCGCTTTCAATGCCCATTAGCGACCAAGTGCCGGAGCTCAGGTAGGCGCTGTTGCCTTCGGTCAGCGGCGCGGCCACTACGGCGCTGCCGGTGTCATGTGTGGCAACGGTAATCACCGGTATGGCATCACCTGCCGGGGAGGTCCAGGCACCGAGCGTTTTTCCGGGTTGTGCTGGGGTACTGAACCACCTGGCGGGCAGATCGAGCCATGCCAGCAGCGACACATCCCAGTTTTTGGTGTGCAAATTGAGTAACTGTGTGGTGCTGGCGTTGGTGTATTCACAGCCGAGGCTACCGGTGAGACGGTAGTGGAGATAGTCTGGGATCATCAGAAAATGGGCAATGCTGTCGATGTCGCCGGGGTTGGCGCCGCGCCAGGCTTTCAACTGATACAGGGTATTGAACGGCAGAAACTGAATGCCCGTCAGATGATAGATATGCTCAGCACCCAGCTCTGCAATGGCTTGTGCCATCACGCCATCGGTGCGGTGATCGCGGTAGGCATAGGGCAGATCAACGCGCTCGCCGGCGGCATCCAGTAGCACATAATCCACGCCCCAGCTATCGATACCGATGCTATCAGGGCGGATGCCGCTGTCGGTGATGCGATGCAGGCCGGTGAGGATTTCCTGTTCAAGCGCATCCAGATCCCACAGATGGTGCCCGTCTTGTTCTACCAGGCGGTTGGTAAACCGATGGATCTCTTTGAGCGCCAGTTGCCTGTTCTCTACTTGCCATGTTGCCAGCATGACCCGGCCACTGGAGGCACCTAAATCCACTGCGACAATATTTTTCACCGCCATTGCCGTTCCTCTTTCACTGATTCATGTTATGCAGTGTAAAGAGCCGCTAAGTACGTCACCTTCCCGTGAATGCCATAGCACAGAACGGGTTGGCAAAATGGCAAAGCTGGCCGTGAAAGGCGTCACACTTCGTTGATATCAGTGCGTGTTATCCCGTGCCTGTTGCTCCTGTGATCCTAGCCACACTTCCGTGAATTGGCGGTGAAATCTTTGAAAAATGACGTCACCCTGAAAGCGAAACGTCGGGATTTGAAGGTGAAATCTCATCAGGGTGGGTAGGCTGTTTTCTATCGATGTTTGCATTGTTGCAAAGCAGAAAAACAGGGGGCTTGAAATGACGTTGCTACAAGGTGATGAGTTTTTCGTTTCTCGCTCGGTGACCGTTGCCGTGGAGCCGCGCGCGCCGCAACAGGCGTTTCCTGAGCATTATCATGATTTCTAGGAAATCGTGCTGGTGGAGCAGGGAGCAGGCGTGCATGTTTTCAACGACCAGCCGTTTGCGTTATGCAGCGGTGCGGTGTTCTTTATTCGCGATAACGATCGCCACCTGTTCGAAGACGTTGATGGCCTGTTTCTGACCAATGTGCTCTATCGCTCGCCGCGCGGTTTTCGTTTTCTGTCTGATATCGCGCCCTTCCTGCCCTACGGGCCCAACGGAGAGTGGCAAGGCCAGTGGCAGGTCAATGCGCCGAGCATGCAGCAGTTGAAAGGGCTGCTGGAGCGCTTGTCGCTGTTGGCCCAGCGCGATACCCCAGAAGATATCGCCGCCAGCGAAAGCGTGTTTTTGCAAATTCTGGTGCTATTACGACAAAAATGTTTCCAGACCCAGAGCCTGGATGGCGATCGACATGGGGTGCAGGCGCTGCTTGGCTGGTTGCAAAACAATTACTGTGAAGAGGTTAACTGGGGGGAATTGTCCGATCGTTTTGCGCTGCCGTTGCGTACCTTGCACCGGCAATTGAAGCAGAATACCGGCATGACGCCACAGCGCCATCTCAACCGTTTACGCTTGCTGGAAGCGCGCCGCCGCTTGCAGCAGAGCGATGAATCGATTACGACCATTGCGCACGCGTGCGGTTTCAGCGACAGTAATCACTTTTCCACGCAGTTTCGCAAGGCGTTCTCTGTGGTGCCCAAATCCGTACGTCAGCATACGGGGAGTGCTGCGGAATAACACAACGCCCGTGTAGGTGAGGTGAGTGTGACCATGACGCGCGGTTTGAAATTGCAAACGGAAGACTATTTCCTTACCGATAAGCAGGCGGTACGGGTGGCAGAGCGTCACCCTCAGCCTGACTTTCCTCTTCATCATCATGATTTCGAAGAGTTAGTTATCGTTTTGCGCGGCAACGGTCTGCACCTGTGGAACGACGTGCCCTACCGGATTACGCGTGGCGATCTGTTCTACGTCAGCGCCAACGATCGCCACAGCTATGAGTCGGTAAACGATCTGGAACTGGACAATATCCTGTTTGTTCGCGATCGACTGACGCTGCCCACCGACTGGCATGACCAGATGCCGGGGGCTGACGTGCCGCAATCTCAGCGCTACTGGTGCCTGGGCTCGGCGGGCATGGATACGCTGCGCGACAAGGTGGATGATTTGGCACAGGAGTGCATGAAGTCGGACACGCTGTCGTTGCAACTCAGCGAAGTGCTGCTGTTGCAGATTGCGCTGTTGGCGCTGCGTTACCGCCATTTACCCGATAGCCCACAGTTGGCCGATGCGCACCAGTTGGATCTGCTGATGTTGGCGCTGAGAGCCAGTATCGGCAGCCCATTCCGTTTTGATGCATTTTGCCAGCAGCATGACTTTAGCGTGCGCGGATTGGGTGCACGCTTTAAGCAGGAAACCGGGATGAGCGTGGCCCAATACCTGCGCCAACTGCGGTTGTGCAAGGCGATGGAGCTGCTGCGTTATGACAGGCAGACCATTGGTGAAGTGGCGGCACAGTGCGGTTTTGACGACAGTAACTACTTCTCGGTGGTGTTCCATCAGGCGCAGGGCATATCACCCAGCGCCTATCGTCAGCGTTTTCTGGCAGGATGAGCGGGTAAACTCAGCGAGCAACCTCGTCCACATCCGGTGCGTGGGTAATACGGTTACGCAGATCGCGTCGCACAATTTCCACCAGCCAGAAGCAGAACATGTGGCCGAAAATTTCGGAGAAGTGTTCAGCGAACGGCTGATCCCACGGTGCAGGGACGGTACCCATCAGCGGCAGCAGGAAAACGTGGAACACCACGTGCAGCACCAGACCATAGAGCGCACCTTGCCACAGTTTAATTTTCGGCCACACTTCCGCCACCACGCAATAGATCACCGCGAAAGTGATAGAGAAGCCGAAATGCATGATAAAGCTCATGATCGGGCGAGGGTTGCCGTTGTACAGATAGCTCAGGTGAGACATATCGAAAGACATGCCCATTTGCTGCAACAGTTGCTGCGGCGGGTTAGTCAGGTCACGCAGGGGCGTACGCGGTGGGAAGGGGATCTCCCAGCCAAATTTAGCCAAGGCGCAGACCACACCGGCAATGATCCCTACCAGCAATGCCACCAGAATTTTATCCCTTGTGGTGCGTAGTTGCATTTCTCTTTCTCCTTCAATAACGAGTTTTTATCGCAGTTTATTGCTAGAAATAGCGACTATCGCCATAGACAATAGCGTTATAAATAGATGATTTTATAGGATAATATTCCTAAAGGGATTTGTTTTCTAACGTGAAATAAAGGTGTGACCTCCATAACTTGTTGTTTTATAGGTAAAAAACTGATTTTGCATAATGTTTGATTATGTAAACATTATTGATAATGTGACATTATCTTGTTGTTAGGACTCAATATTGTTGCATATTTTGCAGCGGTTGGCGCAATGTTGGCGTGGTGTTACACGCCGCTCCCGCGGTGTTTGCCTCCGAGAGCGGCCTGTAAAAGGGTATCAGGATGCCATGCCCATCCCCACGATATTGGCCGCGAGAATAATGATTAGCCCGCCCAGCACCAGCACACTAACCGGTTTTTTCCCTACGTTATTCCACTCTTTCAGTAACAACCCGACAATGCCACCGCACAATACGTAGAAACTCATGTGCAGCATCCAACTGAGGTAGGTGTAATCGGCCGGAATGTTGGCATGGCCCCAGGCGTAAAAGAAGAACTGTAAATACCACATCACGCCGCCGAGAATGGAAAACAGCGCATTGGTGATCAGCAGCGTTTTGGCTTGTGACAGGTCGGCTTTAATAGAGATGGTGGGACTCATGGCCAAACGCAGGAAACAGAAACCCAGGTTGACAATGGCACCGCCACCCATAATCACCACATAGCTTGGCAGTGCCACGTAGAGTGGGTTCAGGCCAAGCGCCTCTGCTGCCTGATGCATCGGTTTGGCTGCGTCCATGGCGAACGACATGCCCGCAGAAAAAATACCGCACATTACGGCCAGCAGTAGCCCTTTCTTCAAATTGAACTCTTGGGCACGAATGCCGAGCGCACGTTCCTTCAGCAAACCAGCGTAACTCACCACGCCCACGCCGACCAGACTTAGCTGCCCGCCGGTGGTGCCAAACAACTGCATAAATTTGCCTTGCAACAGTGGGGTCATCAAGGTGCCGATAATCAAGGTAATACCAATGGCGATACCGATACCGAGCGACATGCCGAGGTAGCGCATGGTCAACCCGTAGTTGATATTTCCGATGCCCCACATGGCACCGAATAAAAACACCGGCAGCAAGGTGGAAAAACTGAATGAACCGAAATAGCCCCAGAAGTCGGGCAACAGCAGAGCGCTGATGCTCCAGGGCAAAATAATCCAGGAGAAGAAACCGCCCAATGACCACATGGTTTCCCATGACCAGTGACGGACCTTTTTGAACGGAGCGTAGAAGCAGGCCGCGCTGGCAGCACCGACAAAATGCCAGAAAAGCCCGAGGAGAATTGCGCTATTTATAGAACCCTCTTGTTTTCATTCTAATCAGAGTAGGAGTACGTGTAGGAACGCATCGCAGCGGATGGTTCGATAGGGCAAGTGTAAAAAGTGAACGAGGGGGCGACCTTCCGCTCCATGCCACTACCGGTACGTCACACGGCAAGATACGAAAGGTGAATGCCACTGGCGTCACAAAAATAACCAAAGGAAAGAATGAAATAGCGTTTCAAGTGAAAGGGTGTTTAAGCATTGACGAAGCACTGCAAGCTCGGGTTATGTTAAGGGTTTGGGGTCCCCCTCGGGCTGAAAGTGGAGTAAAGCAACGTGAAAATTACGGATGTCAAAACCATCCTGGCGAATCGCTACCTGTTTGTCGAGATTCACACGGCCGAAGGTCTTGTCGGGATCGGTGAATCAGGCACCTGGGGGTTTCTGGATGCCTCCATGGGGGCGGTGGAAGCGCTAAAAACCTACCTGATCGGGCAAGATCCGCTGCGTATTGAGCATCATTGGCAGTACATGTACCGCTGCTGGCATTTCCGCGGTGCCGCCATCATGGGGGCGATCAGCGCTATCGATATCGCGCTGTGGGATATTGCGGGTAAATTCTACGACACTCCTGTCTACAACTTGTTGGGAGGTCGTTGCCGTGATAAGGCGCGGGTCTATGCCCATGCTGGTGGCAAAACCACGGAAGAGACCATCGCCAACCTGAAAAAGATGAAGGCACAAGGCTTTACCGCGATTGGGCATCTGACGCCGTTTTTGGATGAGTCGCGCGGCGATCCCTATTTCATCACCCATGCGAAAGAAATCGGCGAAGCCATCGAGCGTATTGGCGCTTATCGTGAAGCGGTGTGGAATGATGTCGATCTCTGTATCGAAGTACATCGCCGTCTGAAACCGCATGATGCGATTGTGTTTGCGCAGGGTATCGCGCCTTATCTACCTTACTTTATTGAAGATCCGATCGGGGCAGATAACTTTGATTCGATGGCGCAGGTCGCAGACAAAATTAACGTGCCGATTGCCACCGGCGAGCGTCTGAACAACCTGCAAGAGTTTGCCATGCTGATCAAACGCAATGCGGTTTCCTACGTGCGGCCTGACGTGTGCATGTGCGGAGGCATTACCGGCGCGAAGAAAATCGCAGCGCTGGCCGAAGCGCATGACCTGATGGTGGTACCGCATAACCCCTCAGCCCGGTCTCTACGGCCGCCTGTTTGCAAATTGCGGTGAGCATCCCCAACTTTGCTCTGCTGGAGTATCCCGGCGACGACCAACCGGCGCTGTCGGAGAAATTTGGCGCCACCGGCGTGGAAAATGGCGTATTGGAGCGCGACGTCGTCAAGAGCACCTTCAAGTGTGTTGACGGTTTTATGGAGATTCCCACGGCACCGGGCATTGGCATCGAACTGGCGGATAATGTGGCAGAAAAATACCCCTACCGCCGCCGTCCACTGAAAACGCGTGGTTCAGTGGTCGATCAGTAAACTGTGCGTTTTGCCGTCGTGTGCCCATTACGCGACGGTGGTTATTCACCTGCAAAAAGAAGAACTATGGAACGTTTTATTGAAAACCTGATGTACACCTCGCGTTGGTTGCTGGCCCCGATCTACCTGGGACTGTCGCTCGGGTTACTGGCGCTGATGCTCAAATTTTTCCAGGAAGTGTTTCACATTCTGCCAAGCGTCTTTGCATTGGCAGAGGCCGATCTGATCCTGGTACTGCTGTCGCTGATTGACATGACGCTGGTAGGCGGCCTGTTGGTAATGGTGATGCTGTCTGGCTATGAGAATTTTGTCTCGACGCTGAACATTGATGAGGATCGGGAGAAACTGAGCTGGCTCGGCAAAATGGATTCCGGCTCACTCAAAAATAAAGTGGCAGCATCGATCGTCGCCATCTCTTCCATCCATTTGCTGCGCGTGTTTATGGATGCGCGCAATACGCCGGATAACAAGCTGATGTGGTATGTGATTATCCACCTGACGTTTGTGCTGTCGGCGTTTCTGATGGGCTATCTGGACAAAGCGACGCGTCACGAAAAGAAGTAATGTTAACGGTACGCCCACTCAGGCGTACCGAGAATTTACTGACAAACCTACCGAAAACAGTAACGCTTCCCGACCTCCGGCATTTCCGCCACCTCCGTCATTCGCGCGAAGGCGGGAATCCCGTGCAGATGAAATGCGTTTCTTCTCACAGAGATCCCCGGTTTTCGCCGAGGATGACGAGGAGGAAAGTGACTTTGCCAGCAGTCTTACAGTTCGTCCGCTCTGGCGTACCGTTTTACTTACTGCGGCGTAGAGGTGTGCGCCAGCCATTCCGGCAGGTCATTTAATCCCATCGCCTGACGCACCAGCACCGGTTTCACCCCCGGCAGCCGGTTCGCCAGTGTCAGGCCAATATCCCGTAGCAATTTTTTCGCCGGGTTCTCTCCGTTAAACAGTTCCCTGAACCCTTGCATGCTGGCCAACATCAGCGCGGCACTGTGCTTGCGCTGGCGTTCATAGCGTCGCAGGTAGAGGTATTGCCCGAAATCCTTACCTTGCCCCTGTAAGCGTTTGATTTCGGCGATTAGCGTGGCGACATCCATAAACCCGAGGTTGACGCCCTGTCCGGCCAGAGGGTGGATGGTATGTGCAGCATCGCCCACCAGCGCCAGTCGATGCGCGGCAAAGCTGCGCGCATAGCGTCCGGTTAACGGGTGTGTTTGCCGGGCACTGAGGGTGGTGCAGCGCCCAAGATGCGTGTCAAAGGCGATCGCCAATTGCTGATCGAAAGTCTCCTTAGGCAGTGCCAGTATGGATTCGGCCTGCAACGGTGGCAGCGACCAGACAATCGAGCACAGGTTTGCCTCCGCCAACGGCAGAAATGCCAGAATGCCATCGCCGTGGAACACCTGGCGTGCCACGCCGTCGTGCGGGCGTTCGGTGCGTACCGTTGCCACCAGTGCGTGATGACCGTAATCCCAGAACGTCAGTGGGATATCGGCCTGCTGACGTAGCCAGGAGTGCGCACCGTCTGCGCCGACCACCAGGCGCGCCGTGAGCATGGTGCCATCGTCCAGCGTGATAAATGCTTCGTTCTCGCCCCAGGCCACCTGCTGCAATACCGCCGGTGCCATCAGGGTAATGTCTTTTGCTTTCTCGGCTCGCTGCCACAGGGCGCGTTGAATGACATCATTTTCAATAATGTGGCCGAGGCGAGAAAAACCATAGGCCTTGCCCTCGAAGTGGATGTTGCCAAAGCTGTCTTTGTCCCACACGTACATGGCGTTATAGGGGCTGATGCGTTGTGCTTCGATCGCAGGCCAGACATCAAGATGGCGCAGCAGGCATTCGCTGGCCGCGTTAATGGCGGAGACGCGCAGCGTATAAGCCCCGTCCGTGGCCGTCTGTGGTGGCGTACGCTGTTCCAGAACGGCAATGCGCAGCCCGGATTGTTGCAGCCCGCAGGCTAATGCCAGACCGACCATGCCGCCGCCCGCGATAACCACATCAAATGATTGCATAAGCCCTGTTTCCTGTTGCTTGCATTAACGATCGACCCAACCCAACGTGCGGCGCGCAAAGGTATCACGCACGGGCGCAACGGTATTCATGGTCATCAAACCCAGATTGCGACCCACTTCCAGTGGGGTAACACTGTTGGCAAACAGGCGTACCAGACCGTCTGTCAGCGCAATGGTCGCCTGCTGATCGGGTTCTCGGCGCTGGGCGTAGCGGCTCAGCACGCGATAGCTGCCGGTGTCTTCCTGTTGCGCGGCGGCCAGTGTCAGGGTTTCTGCCAGCGACATCACGTCGCGCAGCCCGAGATTGAACCCCTGTCCGGCAATCGGGTGCAGCGTTTGCGCCGCATTGCCCACCAGCGCCACGCGGTGCGCGATATGCCGTGCCGCCGTCACCAGTCGCAGTGGATAGGTGTGACGTTCGCCGATGTGGGTAATTGCGCCCAATCGCCAGCCAAAGGCGCGTTGCAGCGCGGCGCGGCATTCGGCCTCACTCCAGGCGCTCACCTGCGTCTGGTTTGATAACGGATGGCACCATACCAACGAACTGCGCCCACCGCGCATCGGTAACAGTGCCAACGGGCCGTCCGGGGTAAAGCGCTCAAAGGCTTTTCCCGCATGAGGCAACTGGGTGCGGATGTTGGCAATAACGGCAAACTGCAGATACTCCTCTGTCTGCCACTGCATGCCGCAGGCCCGCGCCAGCGCGGAGGATGAGCCGTCTGCCGCCACCAAGAGTTGCCCGCACAGCGTACTGCCGTCATCCAGTTGTAGGGTGGCCTGTTCGGCACGGCGTTCAACGTGCACGACCCTGTGTGGGCAGTGGACGCGTACGCCTGGTGCACTGTGGAGTAACCAAAACAGGGTTTGACCAACCTGATGTAGCTCCACCACGTAACCTAACGCGGCGGTACGATAATCACTGGCCTGCATGTTGACCACACCGGCGTGGCCACGATCGCTGACGTGCACCGCGGTGATGGGTTCCGCTTCGCTGGCGATAGCTTGCCAGATGCCGATACGCTTGAGCTGCTGCACGGTGCCTTGCGCCAGCGCGATAGCGCGGGCGTCGAAGCCGGGATGCGCGCTGTCCAGTGGCGAGTGTGCTTCTATCACCTCGACGGGTAGGGTGCCGCCGGAAAGGGAGGAAATGGCCAGTGCCAGCGTCGCTCCCGCCATGCCTGCGCCGACTATCAGGATCGTCATCGCGATTATCTCGCTGCCTGGCGTATGGCACGGGCCTGTGCCATCAACGCTTCAATGTCGTCGGCGTCTTTTACGACGCCCGCCGTCAATACGTCGTTACCGCTGTCAGTGATCAGAATGTCATCCTCGATGCGGATACCGATGCCGCGATATTCTTGGGGCACTTTGGCGTCTGGCGCGATATAGAGCCCCGGTTCGACGGTGAGCACCATCCCGGGTTCCAGCAAACGGCTGCGCTCTGACGCGCCGTAATCGCCAACATCGTGCACGTCCAGCCCCAGCCAATGGCTGAGTCCGTGCATGTAGAACGCGCGGTGTGCCTGTTCGGCGATCAGTTCATCGACGCTACCTTTCAGCACGCCGAGTTTAACCAACCCTTCGACCATGATACGAATCACCTGCTCATTCACTTCACGAATGCTGACACCGGGTTTGAATAGCGCCAGCGCTTTGCGCTGTGAAGCCAGCACAATATCGTAAATCGCGCGCTGCGGGGGGCTAAATTTTCCACTTACCGGGAAGGTCCGCGTGATATCACCGGCATAGCCCTGATATTCGCAGCCCGCGTCAATCAGCACCAAATCGCCCTCGCACATTTGCCGTTCGTTTTCGGTGTAGTGCAGAATACAGCCGTTATCACCTCTGCCGACAATGGTGTTATACGAAGGATAGCGCGCACCGTGGCGGGTAAATTCATGATGAATTTCCCCTTCCAATTGGTATTCGTACATCCCAGGTTCACAGCGTGTCATGGCGCGAGTATGGGCCTTGGCAGTGATCTCGCCAGCCCGACGCATCAGCTCTCGCTCTTTCGGGGATTTAAACAGGCGCATCTCGTGCACCCAGGGGCGCCAGTCGGTCTGCGTCGGCGGTGCGATAAGCCCCTGGCGCGTGCCGTTTCGCAGCGTTTCCAGTGCGTTGAACAGCAGGCGGTCCGCGTACTCGTACAGCCCTTGTGCGTGGTAAATCACGTCCAGTCCGTTGAGCAGCAGGTGCAACTGCGCATTGATGTCGCTAAATGGCAGGGCGCGATCGACATTCAAGCGTGAAGGGGCCGCTTCCTGCCCCAGACGGCGTCCAAACCAGATTTCCGCCGTGACATCGCGCACGCGGTTGAACAGGACGGTGTGGTGATGGTGCTCATCGCTTTTTACCAGTAACAGCACCGCTTCCGGCTCGTTAAATCCGGTGAAGTACCAGAAATCGCTGTTCTGGCGATATGGGTACTCACTGTCAGCGCTGCGCGTGGCTTCCGGTGCGGCAAAAAATATCGCCGCGCTGGCGGGAGCCATTTTTTCCAGCAACTGCTGGCGGCGGCGAGTATATTCCTGACCAAAAGCGTCTTGTTGAATCATCACCTGCTCCTGTGTGATGCGCATTCGGTAATTCCCTCCTGCGTGGGAACCCCGGCGGGTAAGGCCGGATGCGCGATTAATGTAGCGTTGGTTTTTTCTTCTCCGGTGCGGTCTGTACCGGGCGTGTATATTCACTGTGGCAGAGAATGGCGGAAACTCTGACGTATTCGATGATTTCTTCCAGCGATTGCGCCAGCTCTTCCTGATCTTCATCTTCGTCGTAGCCAAGCTGGGCTATATTGCGCAAATCGTCGATGGCTTCTTTCAATTCGCCCTGCGCCTTGTTCAGACGTGGCTGAACGACGCCCAGCCCGAGTAGAAAGTGATTGACCCATCCGGCCAGCGCGTCGGCACGATCAAACACGCTTACCGCCGTGTTGTCGTCATCCGGTAGCAGCAGTTGGAATTCAAATTCGCTCTCTTCTAGCGCTTCTTTAGTAACCTGATACAGCGTTTGCAGCGGCTGAGAAACCAAGTGAGAGAACGCCAGACCATCGTTAGTCAGCTCGTGTAACAACGTTTTCCAACTGTCATCGGTGTTGCCCCCGCACAGGATACCGCTGATAAGCCCGTGCATTTCCGCTGCCGTCAGTGCAACTTGTTGCTGTGTCAGGAGCGCGTCTAGGGTTTCATAGCCGGGATACGTGGTTTCTATGGACATGTGCTTTGTTCATCGTTGGCGGGTTGGTATCGTGTTATGCTACCACCAAGCTCGGCTGCTATGCCAGAAAGGGCTTGTTTCTTCTATGTTGAGTTATTATAGTGGCACCCGCGTGAAGGGGCTGTCGCCAGTCCGTGATATGAATTTTTTCTGCGGCGCAGAAAACGAAATGGGGCAGGAAAGGGGTATGTCTGCACAACCAGTAGATATTCAAATCTTTGGCCGTTCGTTAAGAGTCAATTGTCCGCCGGAACAACAGGAAGCGTTGAATCAGGCTGCGGAAGATCTTAACCAGCGGTTGCAGGATCTCAAAGTGCGCACACGCGTGACCAACACGGAACAATTGGTGTTTATCGCTGCACTTAACGTGTGCCATGAGTTGGCACAGGAGCGCTTGAAAACGCGTGATTACGCGGCAAATATGGAGCAGCGCATCCGTATGTTGCAGCAGACCATCGAGCAGGCTTTGCTGGAACAAGGGCGCATAACCGAGCGTCAGGGCACGCCTTTCGAGTGAGTCGAGAGGGGCTAGCGCCTTGCCCCGCGTTTTGGTTTTTTAAATTGATTTTTGTTAGTTGCCCGATGTTTTTCGCTATAAAGCGTGATAGAGTTATTCACGAGTAAAGAATAAAATTTCTCTGAGGTGTTTGTCTGCGGGTCAGTCCCCTGAGCCGATATTTCAAACCAACAGAATGTAACGCTCCGCAGCCGGTGAGCATGCTCGGTTCGTCCGAGAAGCCTTAAGGTTGCGACGGTATGTTCACCTTGAACCAAGGGTTCAAGGGTTACCACCTGCGGCGGCATCTCGGAGATCCCTTCTCTCCTTTCTTTTCCCTGTTATTGCCTATGACTTCTGCGTCCATGCCTATTTTGCCACAGCAACAGCGTCAGGCCATGCGCGATCGCGTGCGTCAGTTGCGCCGCGCGCTTACGCAGGAACAACAAGCCCGGTTTGCCCAGCAGATTGCCGAACGTGCGTTGGAACAACCTGAAGTGCAGCAGGCACAGCGGATTGCGCTGTTTTTGTCGTTTGACGGTGAACTGGATACCCAGCCGTTGATTGCCCGTCTGTGGCAGCAGGGAAAGGCGGTGTATCTGCCGGTGCTGCACCCGTTTTCGCCGGGACATTTGCTGTTTTTACACTACGATGCGCAGACACCGTTGGTGAAGAATCGACTGAAGATCTTTGAGCCGCGTCTGGATGTGCGCCGCGTGTTGCCGCTAATCCAACTCGACGTACTGTTTACGCCGTTGGTGGCGTTCGATGCGCAGGGACAACGGCTGGGCATGGGCGGCGGGTTTTATGACCGGACCTTACAGCGCTGGCAACAGCGGGGGCCATACCCGATTGGCTTGGCTCATGACTGCCAGCAGGTCGATGCCATCCCGAACGAAGCGTGTGACATCCCGTTGCCCGCCATTCTGACCCCCTCTCGCCGCTGGCAGTGGTAAATCCGTCGTTGATTACAGCGTCGGCGTATCTGGCCCGCCAGACGTACGGTGCGACAGCATCTGTTGTACCAGTTCCACGCAGCGCAGGAAGCGCGAATCATAATCTGATTCGGTTACGTGTACATAAGGAACGTTATTCTTCACCAGCATGGTTTTGAGTAGCGTTTGGAACGCGCTGCGTGCGGTACTGCTACCCAGGCTGCGTAAACCATCCGCGACCCACGGCGTATTGTTTTCCAGCAGAATCACCAGATCAAACCGGTATTCGTCAATCAACGCCTGGACAAAAGGGTGCTCGCGTCCTTCATACTGCTTGCAAAATGCCTGGGTGGTAATGAAATCGGTATCGATAAAAGCCACTTTATTGGCATATTTCACTGCAAAATCAATGTATTGAGCTTGTCCTAGCGCGATTTTGTCGTAGTCGGAATATTGCAGCGCCATCTCGTCGCCGCCCAGATGGGAAAAGACATAGTCCCGGCCAAACTCCCAGGCGCTGGTGGTATTGAAGATATTGGCGAGCTTGTTGACCAGCGTCGATTTACCGCTAGATTCGCCGCCGAGAATGGCAACGGTGCGCACGAAAAAGGGCTTCACTTCGGTGGGAATATAATCCCAATAGCGGAACGGATCGTGACGGATCTGTGCGCCGCTGATGTTCATAAATGAGCGTTCTGGGTCAACCAACACCGCGTCGATGCCTAACTGTTCGCGGTACTGCGGGGCATCTTTGGCTTCGCTGGTATAGACAAAGTTGGGTTCAATCGCCTTCTCTTGCATAAAGGCCTTGATACCGCGACTCCATACATCCCAGCCGTGCGGGTAAGGCTCCATGCCTTCTTCGTTAAAGGCGTGAATGCGGATATTCTTCTGATATTTGAAAGTTTGTAGCAGCCAACGCAGACGATCGCTTACGGTGGGCTGCTGCGACATGGCGCTGTGCTCAAACAGCAGGCGGTCGCGTGATTCGTCGTAACCCAGGATCACATGCAATTCATCAACCTGACTACAGGCGCGCTGGATCAGGTAGATATGACCGGTATGCAGAGGATAAAACTTGCCGAACACCACCCCGATGGTTTTATCGTGGCGGGGAAATTCCAATTCCAGAAAACGGTGCAGCGCTTCCAGCTTTTGAGCGCTGGGATTTTTGATCTTGGCATTCAGCAATTGGCTGAGATAGCCCTTGGTCATACCGGTTGCGTCGGCAACCTGCTGAAGGGTACACCCTTTCTTGCGGATGGCGGGTTTCAGGTAATCAAAAGATGACATTGTCAGGCACTCTTGGTTTAGCACGTGTGTTTAGCATGCTAAACCAAGATACCACAAGCATGCTCAACCTGCGCGCAGGTTCCCGCAGGTTAGGCATTAAAGATCGTCGAGGATCGCCAGTGCGTCAGTCAGCTTTTTCACGCCAAACACCTGCATGTTGGCGGGGGGGCGTTTTGGCGCATTGGCATGCGGGACGATGGCGCGCTTGAAGCCGTGTTTGGCCGCTTCGGAAATACGTTCCTGACCGCTGGGCACTGGCCTTATTTCGCCGGATAGCCCCACTTCGCCGAACACCACCAGATCCTGCGGCAGCGGCCTGTCGCGCAGGCTGGAGACCAACGATAGCAGCAGTGCCAGATCGGCGCTGGTTTCGGTGACTTTTACACCACCAACCACGTTCACGAACACATCTTGATCCGCCATTTGCAGTCCGCCGTGGCGGTGTAACACGGCGAGCAGGAGCGCCAGTCGGTTCTGTTCCAGACCGACGGCGACGCGGCGAGGATTGGCCATCATCGAGTGATCCACCAACGCCTGAATCTCCACCAGCAGAGGACGCGTGCCTTCCCACACCACCATAACGGAGCTGCCGGACATCACTTCATCACCCCGGCTGAGAAAAATGGCAGAGGGGTTGCCGACTTCGCGCAATCCCTGCTCGGTCATGGCGAACACGCCCAATTCATTGACGGCACCGAAACGGTTTTTATGGCTGCGCAGGGTACGAAAACGGGAATCTGCATCACCGTCGAGCAGCACGGAGCAGTCAATGCAGTGCTCCAGCACCTTGGGGCCAGCCAATGAACCATCTTTGGTAACGTGGCCCACCATCACGATAGCGACACCGCGCGTTTTGGCAAAGCGGGTGAGATAGGCGGCGGTTTCCCGCACCTGTGCCACGCTGCCGGGTGAGGATTGGATATCGGCCAGATGCATCACCTGAATCGAGTCGATCACCATCAGCCTGGGCTGCTCCTGTTCGGCAATCAGACAGATTTGCTCGATGCTGGTTTCGGACAGCATATTGAGATGCTGGGTTGGCAGGCCCAAGCGGTGTGCGCGCATCGCCACCTGCTGTAGCGACTCTTCTCCTGTGACGTACAGGGTTTTCATCTGTTCAGAGAGCTTGCACAAGGTTTGCAGCAGCAGGGTACTTTTCCCCGCACCGGGGTTGCCCCCGATCAGAATGGCGCTGCCGGGCACCACGCCGCCGCCCAACACGCGATCGAACTCACTAAAGCCGGTGGAAAAACGCGGTAGCGCTTCCAGGCTGATGTCAGAGAGTTTTTGTACGCGGCTGATGCCTTCATGGTCGCCCGCATAGCCAGTACGGCGATCGGTGCGAGACGTCGCGGCGGCGGCCAGCCGCACTTCGGTAATGGTGTTCCAGGCGTTACAGGCGCTGCATTGGCCCTGCCAGCGCGGATAATAGGCACCGCATTCGTTGCAAACGAAGGCGCGTTTAACGGCTTTTGCCACGGTTCACCTCACTGCTCTTAGCGTTTTTCGTGCCGCAGGCTGCCGCTCAGTACGCACATGACGCCGGTTAAATCGGCGTGACGAATACTGACGGGGGCCTGCTCATTCACTTTGGGTTTGGCATGATAGGCGATGCCGAGCCCGGATGCCTTGATCATCACCAGATCGTTGGCCCCGTCACCGATGGCAATGGTCTGCTCTTCGGGGATCTCCAGCTTCTCTGCCAGTTGGCGCAGGGTTTTGGCTTTATATTTGGCATCAACGATCGGGCCTACCACTTCGCCGGTCAGCTTACCGTCGCGCAAACCCATTTCGTTAGCCACTGCCGCCACCAGGCCGAGTTTCTCTTTCAGATGATCGGCGAAATAGGTGAAGCCGCCGGACGCAATGGCGACGTGCCAGCCCGCCGCCTGCAACTGCTCGACCATGTAGATCAGCCCCGGAATCAGCGGCAGATTTTTGCGCACTTTTTGCAGGATATCAGCATCGGCTCCCTTAAGGGTGCCCACACGCTCGCGCAGACTGGCGGAGAAATCCAACTCACCACTCATCGCCCGTTCGGTGATCGCCGGCACCTTCTCTCCGGTGCCGGCCAGTTTGGCGATTTCATCAATACACTCAATCTGAATGGCGGTGGAATCCATGTCCATCACCAGTAAACCGGGCGCACGTAGCGTCGGGGTGTTGCACATCGGGGCCACATCCATCCCCAGTTCATGAGCCAGTTTGGTGGCGCGTGGCGTGAGCGAACCGGCCAAACGCACCACCTGATAATCTTCCACGTTCCAGGCGCTGACGATTACCATCGCTGCACCGAGCTTGCGCTGGTAACGCGAAAGCAAGTTTTTATCCAGTACGTCGCCGTACAGCAGCCAGCCGGTGTCCCCCGCGCGATAGTCGAGCGGCATCACTTCATCACCGATGAGTGATAACGGCAGTCCCGGCCAACAGTTAATCTCGTTAGGGAGATCGCGGTAGGTCTGACTATTCGGCATGGGGCATCCTCTTTTGGCAAAAATAGCGCGTACTGACGCGGGTAAACATAACAGAACATCACTCAGAAAACAGGGCAACAAGCTATCCTATCGCTATCGCTTCTGGCAACATGAAAGTATGCAAATCGCTCAGGGATTCTCATGGTCCACACCCGGTTAAAATTCCGCTTACACCGCACCGCTATTGTACTGATCTGCCTGGCGCTGCTGGTTGCATTGATGCAGGGGGCGTCCTATTTCAGCCTGAGTCATCAAATGGCGCGTTCCGAGCAGGTTGAAGACATTGCACGCACGCTGGCGCGCCAGGTGGCGTTCAGCCTGACGCCGCTGATGGAAAGCAACGATGATAACAGCCATAAAATCAGCACGATGCTGGAGCAGTTAACGCAAAATAGCCGCATTCTCGACGCGGCACTCTATCAGCAGGACGGTTCATTGATTGCCCGTACTGGGGAAGAAGTTGTGGTGCGCGATCGGCTGGCGCTGGATGGCAAGCGGGTGAGGAGTTATTTCAACCACCAGATTGTGCAGCCCATCAACGGCAAGGATGGCCCGATCGGCTTTCTGCGCATGACGCTCGATACTCACGTGTTGGCGACCGAAGCCAAGCAGGTCGATAACACTACCAATATCTTGCGCCTGATGATTCTGCTGGCGTTAGCGATCGGCATTATTCTGGCCCGCACGCTGTTGCAGCACCGTCGCAGCCGCTGGCAGCAGTCACCCTATCTGCTCACCGCCAACACGCCGGTAAAGGAAGATGACGAGAATACCTCATCGCCTGTGCCGGAAGAGAAAATGGACAAGCCTGAGCCATAACTATAGATCAGTAACGGTGGCGCGCGTTGTGGCGTGCTGCTGTGCCACTTCTCGGCTTTTGGTTACCATTCCCGCCTTATTGGTATAATGCATTTCTCATTAATTGCATGTTTGTCGTATACGTTGCATTTGTTATTGTGATTTCAATCACGCCATCTCGGTGGTCATTTTCCCTTATAAAAAATTTTTTAATCTCCATCACAGTTTTTGGCGCATTACGGGCGCTTAATTGGTATGACATATTTTGTTGTGGTCATGTATGTAGAAAAGAAATGTCTGACTAATTTTGTTTTTTATTCAATGTTGACGGGGAAAATATGAATTTTATCATTGAGGCGCTGCCCATTATATGGGTGGCTATGGGCGTCGTTTTGCTGTTAATTTTAAATATGAAATTTAAAATTAACGGGATGTTGGCACTGCTGCTCGCGGCAATGTTTGTCGTTGTGTGTGAAGGGTTACCACTTGAGGCAATTGGTAAATCGATTGAAAACGGCGTCGGCAGTACGCTGGGGCATTTGGCATTAATTATTCTGTTTGGTGCCATTCTGGGTAAATGCACGAAATAACGAGTAAAGATTTAGACATAAGTAAAGGTGAAGGTTCACGGGTGTTAGACCCTAAAGAAATCAGTATTCTTTATGCCTGCATTCATGGCTCAAGGATGGTTCCAAAATACAAAATATTCATAGAGCTACTTCTGCATTTTGGGTGTAGGTCGGGTGAATTGCTAAATGCCAAAGTAGAACACTTCGACCTTATCAATAAGATATGGACTGTTCCGCCCGAGAATCACAAAGCTGGCTTAGTTACAGGCAGATCGTTGAAGCGGCCTATTATCCCGCAGGCTGAAAAATTAATCGAAGCCGTTATTGCCATGAATAGTGGATCTACTTTTGTTTTCACAAAAGAAGGAAAAAAGGAAGTTGTAAGGCGCTCATCTCTTTCGCCGCGACCCTATAACATTATGCAGTATGCTTGGCGTAGGTTGGATTACCGATTTCCTCACTGGTCGCTTCATGATCTCAGAAGGACGGCCCGAACAAATTTCTCTGACTTTGTCGAGCCGCATGTGGCCGAAATAATGTTAGGGCATAAACTGCCCGGCGTGTGGCAGGTGTATGACAAAAGTGACTACCTGGACGAGCAACGAAAAGCATATTCGACATGGTGGACCCGCGTTGAGTCTTTTGTGAATAGCGCTACTCAATAACACCGGAAAATTTATGAATTTTATGTGTTGCCCAGCGGTTAGGACATGACTTAATGTCTGGATCGGGAAAATCTGGGCGATTTTTTTACCTGTTTTACGGTTGACGCTATTCCAGCGCAGGGTAGAGTCCACGGACGTGGTGTAAATTCGGCAGGAGATGGTGA
>SMLE01000248.1_pt1 | contig 20104 bp, 21 predicted proteins | sample 2451431 | NCBI scaffold set ML178787.1 | reverse complement strand
TCTGATCCTGTTTCACGCCGAAAGTTCGATTTATTCAACAAAGCCGTGCAGAAGATATTGCCAATTCCTACGCGCGTTTTGGCGTAAAACCTAAAGCAGGTGAATCGCTGCATGAAGGTATCTATCCGCTTTACAGCCCAGACGATAGCTTTATCGGTTCTACCGACGTCGGTACGGTAAGCTGGGTAGTTCCTACTGTACAAATCCGTGCCGCCACCTACGCCATCGGCACCCCGGCCCACTCCTGGCAGTTGGTAGCGCAGGGTAAAGCGCCCGAGGCGCACAAAGGCACCGTCTATGCAGCCGAAGCCATGGCGTCATTAACCGTGGATTTGCTAAAGAACCCGGAGCTGGTGGCACAGGCAAAAGCGGAACTGGCCGAGAAATTGAGCGTTACACCGTTTGAGAACCCGATTCCCGATGGCGTGGTTCCGCCAATTCCTCAAGCGTAACGTCAGCCTATGGGCGGGCCAAATTTCCCGCCCCTTAGGCACCAAGGTTCAACCATCGCCAGACGAGAAACAGGGCTGGCAACAGCGTTTAGCTACTGCCAGAACGGCAGCAACGATGAAATGAACAACCCGGCAGAGAAAAGCATAAAAATGACTCCGCCGACTCTGTTGAGTACAGAAAACAGACGGTGAGATGAAATTCCTCTTTTTATTGCGCTGGCAAAAAAACCATAAATACAATGAATAACGATAACTAATAGACAAAAGGTTAATGAAAGGACGAGAAATTGAAAAACATAGGGATCGTTATTATTAATAAACTGAGGAAACAGCGCCATAAAGAAAACAATCGGCTTAGGGTTCAACAGTGAAAGCAAAAAACCCTGTCGGAATCTGGCGATGGTAGATGGCATTTCATTGATATTCGCCATCCGATTTTTATCTACTAACTTAGGTGCCGATTTATACAACTTAACACCCAGATAGGCGAGATACGAAGCCCCTGCCACTTTAACAACAATCAGAGAATAAGAAGATGAAACGATAAGTACACCAACACTGCTTGCCGCAACTACCGAGACAACTCCCATGCCCGCTGCTATGCCCAATATACCGGCGACAGCATTCTTCAGGTTAAAGTTGAGCGTATTGGTGATTGTTAGCAACACCCCCGGACCTGGACTGGCAATAGTCAAGCTTGATAATAAAATATAGAGATAGAGTTGAGGCATGTGTTATTTATCACCTATTTATTAAGTGAGCTTTGATTATTAAATGGTTTTAAGAAAAAATACTGCGTTTGAACCGTATAACCCTGTGATTCAACGCATGAGTATACGAACAAACATTACTTTATATCTTTGTTTATAAATAACAGAAACCACTCGATATGGATACGTTAAATAATGCCACACGAAATAAAGGTACAAAATATGAAATTTTGCACGCGCAAGAATGAAGAAAGAAAGAGAGATATAATGCGGCCGAGCCGATAAATCAGCCCGGCCCACAGATTACGGATGAGCGACGAAACCTACCGCGTCGTACACTTTTTTTAGCGTCGCAGTGGCTTTGAGACGCGCTTTTACAGCACCGTCACGCATCACCTGTTGCAAGAAAGCTTCATCGTTGCGGAAATGATGATAGCACGCCTGCAACTCGGTCAGCATACCGGAAACGGCTTGTGCGACCTCGCCCTTCAGGTGGCCATACATTTGGCCTTCAAAGGCTTTTTCCAGTTCAGGAATCGGTTTTCCCGTAACCCCGGACAGAATATCCAGCAGGTTGGATACCCCTGCCTTGTTGGCAATGTCATAACGCACTACTGGCGGTTCATCGGAATCCGTCACCGCACGTTTGATTTTTTTCACTACGGCTTTCGGATCTTCCAGCAGTCCAATCACGTTATTGCGGTTGTCATCCGACTTGGACATTTTTTTAGTGGGGTCCAACAGCGACATCACGCGCGCGCCGGATTTGGGAATAAACGGCTCTGGCACTTTGAAAACGTCACCGTAAAGCGCATTGAAGCGCTGAGCAATATCGCGGCTCAATTCCAGATGCTGTTTCTGATCTTCACCCACTGGCACTTGATGGGTTTGATACAGCAGAATATCAGCCGCCATCAGCACCGGATAGTCAAACAAACCGGCAGTGATGTTGTCGGAATAACGCGCTGATTTGTCTTTGAACTGCGTCATGCGGCTCAGTTCACCAAAGTAGGAATAGCAATTTAGCACCCAGCTCAGTTGCGTGTGCTCTGGCACATGAGACTGAACGAAGATGGTGCTTTTCTGCGGATCAATACCACAGGCCAGATAGAGCGCCAGCGTATCCAACGTTGCTTTGCGCAACTGCTGGGGGTCCTGACGCACGGTGATGGCATGCAGGTCAACGATGCAGTATATGCAATCGTAATAATCCTGCATGTTCACCCACTGACGTAATGCACCCATGTAGTTACCAATGGTAAGTTCACCGGACGGCTGTGCGCCGCTAAAAACTATGGGCTTATTCATGCTGACGCTTCCTGATTTTTTGACGTAAGTGGCCCCACCAGGGGCAAAAGTTGTGAGAAGCGCTCAAGCACCACGTCAGGTTGACTCAGCGCAATGGCTTCTCCGTAGTTATAGCCATAAGTCATGCCCACGTTCGGGCAACCTGCGGCCTGTGCCGCCTGAATATCGTTGCGCGAATCGCCGACAAACAACAATTCGGATGCCAGTAACCCCTGCTGTGCCAATACCAGATAGAGCGGCGCAGGATGCGGCTTTTTCATTTTGACATCATCACCGCCGACAATCTGGCTAAACAACCCGGCAATACCCAGCGTCTCCAGCAGCGGCGCGACAAAAGGCGTCGGCTTATTGGTGACTAACGCCAGCGGGTAGCCCCAGTCAGCCAGTTGGGTCAGCGTGGCGTGCACGTCGGGAAACAGCGTACTGCCGCTGTCCACCGTTTGTGCATAGTAGCGATCAAACAGTTCGCGCGCCGTGCGGGTATCTTGCGCCGTAGGCGTCATTCCCGCCCAGCGCAACGCCCGCGCCACCAGCACATCAGCACCGTTGCCGATCCAGGTAGCAACGCGCGCTTTACCCGCCGCAGGCAGATTCAGCGCTTGCAGCGCCATATCAACGGCATCCGCCAAACCCGGCGCGCTGTCGACCAGAGTGCCATCCAGATCGAAAGCCAACCCGCGAACCATACTGATGTCAGCCATGAGATACCTTACTCAATTCACTGCGCATGTTATCAATGACAGCGCGATAATAGGGGTGACCGAAAATAGCAGAGCCTGCCACGAACATATCCGCACCGGCTTGCGCAATCTGAGCAATGTTATCGACTTTTACACCGCCATCCACTTCCAGTCGAATGTCATAGCCGCTCTCATCGATGCGTTGGCGCACCTGACGCAGCTTATCTAACGTGCCGGGAATAAAAGATTGCCCGCCAAAGCCAGGATTGACCGACATCAACAGAATGATATCCAACTTATCCATTACATAATCAAGGCAACTGAGCGGCGTCGCCGGATTCAGCACCAGCCCGGCTTTGCAGCCGTGATCCTTGATCAGTTGCAGCGAGCGATCGACGTGCTCGGAGGCTTCCGGATGGAAGGTGATAAAGCTGGCACCGGCTTCGGCGAAATCGGGAATAATACGGTCTACCGGTTTCACCATCAGATGAACATCGATAGGAGCGGTAATGCCATAGTTGCGCAATGCTTTAAGCACCAGCGGCCCGATAGTCAGGTTGGGAACATAGTGGTTATCCATGACATCGAAGTGAACCACATCGGCTCCAGCAGCCAGCACACTGGCGGTGTCTTCCCCTAACCGGGCAAAGTCGGCCGATAAGATGGACGGAGCGATCAAGAAAAGCTTCATTCGTATCTCCAAACAGTTTGTAGGATAACCAGCGCTATGCGCGCGCATCGGGTATTAACGCAGTGGCGCACCATAGAGCGCCAACAGCTCATTAACCTTGCTCCTCCCCATGATATTGCGACTGATGGTGCGTCTCGCCCTTACCACATACAGCGCCGCATCCTGATACCACGCTCGAGTCAGCTCGGTATCATGGTTGGATATCAGTACGGGAATGGCACTCTCCACCGACAACCGATACGCCAGCGTCGCCAGGCTCTGTTGATCGATGTTGTTGAAATTATTCGTGTGATACGCCGTAAAATTTGCCGTTGCGGAAAGCGGAGCATAAGGAGGATCGCAATAGACCACCGCACCTTGCGTTGCTTTGAGCAAAGTCTGCTGATAATGCTCACAAACAAAAGTGGCATTGCGAGCTTTGAGGGCGAACCAGCGTAACTCCTCTTCGGGAAAATACGGTTTTTTGTAACGGCCAAAGGGCACGTTGAATTCGCCCCGCATGTTATAGCGGCACAATCCGTTATAACAGTGGCGATTCAGATACAAAAACAGTACCGCACGACGATAAGGCACCGCACAAAGATTGAACTCATCACGCAACAGATAAAATATTTCCGCCACGTTGTACTCATCGGTGAACAGTTCGCGCGCGTCACGAATGAAATCGTCGGTTTGCGTCTTAACGATATCGTAGAGATTGATGAGGTCACTGTTAATGTCCGCCAGGATGTAACGGTCGTATTCCGAATTCAAAAACACCGAACCGGCCCCGACAAACGGCTCAATTAAACAGTCTCCTTCAGGTAGATAGCGGCGAATCTCTTCTACCAGCGGATACTTCCCACCAGCCCATTTTAAAAAAGCGCGGTTCTTCTTCATGCCGTCGTTAGTTACTCATTACATTTCAGAGCCGCGGATTGTACTCTGTGTCAGACAGCACATCAGGGCTAAAATTGGTGTTACTTCTTCAAGTCCTGCTTCACCTGACGGATCGGCTTAACCCATGGTTTTTGTGCCTGCACGGCCGCAGGAAGCGATGCCGCCGCCTGTTTCGCTTCCGCAGAAGAAGCGTAAACACCGTTCACCAATACATACCAGGGCTTACCGTCCCGCTTGGTTTCATAAACCCAGGCGTTGGGTAGGTTGTGCTGTGTGGCGTAAGCTTTCAGCGTATCTGAACGTGATGCACTGCTCAATTGCAGTGTGAAATGGCTGGCGGGCGCATTCTGAATCGATCCCCCCTGCCCTGAAACCGTCGCCTTGTTCCCAGAGGATGTCGGCTTGCCTGATGTCATCGGCACTTTTTGCGCTGGCGTTAGGGCTGATTTGCTCTGTGCGGCCTTATCCTGAACGTTTTTAGCATGTGCAGCCTTCTCCTGCGCCGTCTTCTCTGAGACGTGCGGCGGGTTTTTCGCTGAAGGAACCACAGTAGCAGGCGCAATAGGCAGAGTAGTTACCGGCGAGGAGCCCGAGGTCGCTCCTTGCGAGAAGGCGTTAACCTTCTCTTGCTGCGTCGAAAGCGCATCCGTCATGTTGCCCGGCAACTCAACACGCTGCTGCCCGACAGGCGGAGGCGTGACTTGTGCTTGTGTCGGTGAACTTGCGACCGGCGGTGCATTCAAGGTTTGCGGCTGACCCGGCGCGGTAGCGTTTCCTGATGCGGCGTCCCCTTGGGCGGGCGTTACCTGCGCCATCGAAGAAGAAGAGGATAAATCGATACTCTTCTCACCGTTGCCCGACGCTGCCGTTGGCGCGCCTTCCGCCGGTTTAGACGGAGATTGCAAGGCTGAGCCTACGCCGATGATCAACAACACCAGCACTACGATCCCGATACCAATCATCAAATGTTGACGAGAGAGCGCTAACTGCGGCGCAGAAAGACGGGGGCTGCGTTGCTGACGTTGTGGCCGCCGATCGCTGGTATCCGGTTTTAACGCATCTTCTGGTTTAAATTCGTCCATTTAAACCCCTCCAACTATAAAAAACATATACCCGCTGCGCGGTAAGCGAAGCGAATTGTTGAATTATAAGACATTATCTTCTATTAACCATAAACCATCAGCGTGAATATGTCTGCAAATACCCGAAAAACCGCATTCACGCCCGGCAATCAGCGATAGACGCCAACACAATATCGTGTGATACTCCGCCACGCATTTCCGAACGTCCAATGGCGGTAGGTAAAACCAGGCGCAGCTCGCCCGCCTGTACCTTTTTATCACGCATCATATGGGGAAGATAAGATTCTGGCGACATCGCATCCGGGCCCTGAATCGGCAATCCTGCACGCTCGAGCAATGCGCGAATACGATCGATGTCCGACACGCTGAACTGGCCTAGCCTTCTCGCCGCGTGCGCGGTCATCATCATGCCCGCCGCCACCGCTTCACCGTGTAACCAGTTGCCATACCCCATTTCAGCTTCGATTGAATGACCATAAGTATGACCCAGGTTAAGCAGCGCACGCACCCCGCTTTCGCGTTCATCCGCAGCCACCACCTCGGCTTTCAGTTCACAGCAACGGCGAATGCAGTAAGAGAGCGCCGCAGGCTCCAGCGCACGGACAGCGTCAAGATTATTCTCCAACCAAACGAAGAACTCGCCATCAAGAATAATCCCATATTTGATCACCTCGGCCAGGCCGGAGGAAAACTCCCGGACCGGTAAGGTGCGAAGACAATCCAAATCGATAACCACAGAAGCAGGCTGATAGAACGCACCAATCATGTTTTTACCGAGCGGATGATTGACCGCCGTCTTCCCGCCGACAGAGGAGTCAACCTGTGATAGCAGCGTTGTAGGTACCTGAATAAAGCGCACGCCACGTTGATAGCTGGCGGCAGCAAAGCCCGCCAGATCGCCAATCACCCCCCCCCCTAGAGCAACGATCGTTGTGTCCCGACCATGGGGTTTTTGCAGCAATGCGGTAAAGACGTCGTTCAATACCGTTAGCGATTTATACTGCTCGCCGTCTGGCAATATGACGTGGTCGACTTTCACGCCAGCCTGTTCCAGCACACGGCTCACAGCTTCAAGATAGAGCGGAGCCAGCGTCTGGTTGGTCACCAACATCACCTGTTCGCCCGCGGTCAGCGGCATAAAAGAAGCCGGGTCAGCAAACAACCCAGCGGCTATCGTAATGGGATAGCTGCGTTCCCCTAATGTTACGGTAATTCTTTCCATGTGCGTGGTTCACCCGCTTGGCCCCGGAGCTCAGGGCGATGTTGTTACTCAGTTGCCATCCAACATACTGATAATCTGGTTGGCAACCACCTTGGCGCTCTGCTCATCCGTGCGAATGGTGACATCAGCAATTTCTTCATACAGCGGGTTACGCTCTCTTGCTAACGCCTCCAACACTTCGCGCGGCGGATCCTCTACCTGAAGCAAAGGACGCTTTTTGTCACGCTGCGTGCGCGCCAACTGTTTTTCAATGGTGGTTTCCAAATAGACCACAACGCCGCGCGCAGACAGGCGATTGCGCGTCTCGCGTGATTTTACTGAGCCACCTCCGGTAGCCAGTACGATACCCTGTTTTTCGGTCAATTCGTTGATGACTTTTTCTTCGCGTTCGCGAAAACCTTCTTCGCCTTCGAGATCAAAAACCCAGCCCACATCAGCCCCGGTGCGTCGCTCAATTTCTTGATCGGAGTCGAAAAACTCCATATTGAGTTGCTGAGCTAACTGACGGCCAATAGTGCTTTTGCCGGCACCCATAGGCCCAACCAGAAAGATATTGCGTTTCTCTGCCATGTTTTTTGGTGTTACTAAGACTATTCGTTAATGATAACCCGCCCCGCCAATCAACCCAGCGGCGGGACCTAAACTGAAACCTCATGAGCGATAGTTCGAGAATCAGACAGAAAATTATCTCAATACTCAGGGGCATTTGGCAACCGAATAAAATGTCTCGCCCCGCGCCAAACAGCAAAAAGCGTATTAATTAGGCATCTTTCGGTAAGATAATTCCGCTTCGACAGACCGCAGCGCTCAATGGGCTAACCTTGTATGCTAAATCCAGCGCAGCGTCAAACTGAGAAAGCGGAAACGGGTAAAACGTGGATCGCCGAGCACACCGTTATACACCTATCACGACGAAGCGGCGACCAATGTCGGAGTGATAAAAATCACCAGTTCACGCCGCCTACGCTCAGTTCTTTGATGTTGAAACAGTGAACCCAGCAGCGGTACTTTTCGTTCCCCTCGATTTTTTTGTTGTTGAAAAATCCCACCCAACACAATCGTCTCACCATCAGACACCGTAACCTGGGTTTGAATTTCTTGTTTATCGATCGCGAGTGTTTCGCCATTGTCGCTCTGTTTAATCACCAACCCTGGCATGTTTTGGCTGATTTTCAGGTTAAGGATAATTTTGCCCTCACGCAGCACCGTAGGCGTTACTTCCATACCCAATACCGCTTCTTTAAACTGGATGGCGGTCGCACCGCTGGTGCCGCTGGATACCTGATAGGGAATTTCCGTACCCTGCTTGATGCTGGCCATCTGCTTATGCGCAGTAAAAAGACGCGGGCTGGCGATGATTTCAACCTGGTTCTCATGCTCAAGCGCTGACAATTCTAAATCGAGCAATCTGCCACTCAAGCGCGCCAGATTGAATCCAACGCGACCCGCGGGCGATTCCACTGGCAGGTTAACGTTAAAGTCATTCAGGCACAGCGTTCGGCTCGCTTGCGTCGGCTCGCCCATGCCCCAACTGACCCCTAATTCCCGTAAACTGTCGCTGCTGATGGTGACAATGTGTGCGGCTAATTGTACTTGAGCAACAGGCCTATCCAGCGTGTCAATCCACGCCTGTAACGACTGCACTATCGCCGGAACATCGCGCACCAAGAGGGTATTGGTGCGCGTATCAGCACTCACGCTACCCTGTTCCGATAACAGCGTACTGCGCTGTGCCAGCACGCTGGTGGCAACCTCTTGCGCATCCGCGTATTGCAGGGTGAAAAGGCGATTTTCTCACACTGTCTGACGAGTTTCTGTCGCAAGTGAAGACACCAGCAACACATTACCCCTGTGCTCAATTGACAGCGCGCCCTGAAGCGCAACAATATCTAACGCCTGCTGCCAGGGAACGTGGTTTAAACGCAGGCTCATCACGCCGTTAACCTCAGGCGCAACCACCACATTCAACCGCTGGTGTTCAGCGAGCGCCTGCACGATTTTCTGCACTGGCGCATCGTCAAACGCTAACGAAATGGTTGGCATCAACGCCTTGGCAAATACAGCATGCCCTCCCAGCAAGGCACACAGTAATACCCCTACAGCACTTAGCTTCCCTGGCCTTTTCATCTTGTTTCCCTCCGTGTGCCGCGCTGCAAAACTCAGCGTATCGCGCCATGGCGCGATGACCGTGCAACAGGCAGCGTTCGCACCCAATGGCGCGCTTGTCCGGTTACATCCACCACCGACTTTTCCACCTGAACACCGTGCTCGTCGATGGCGCTAATGGTCCACCCCGTGGATGCCAGCTCATCGCCCACGCTCACCATGAGCCAAGGCTCCCCTGGCGTAGAAAGCCAGCCAGACCACCCTGCGCTATCCCCAATCACACCTTCCAGCCGCCATCGCATAATTTCATCCCCATCGACTGTGTGCCTGGCGACTGGCTGAAAGGGATCACGCCCTGTGCCTGCAAGATCGCTGAGTGCTACCGGTGAGTACAGCGTCAGCACCAGTATCCAGCCATAAGTCACTTTCACCGTTGCGCCTCCTCACCAGAGCCAGGAACAACAATCTGCATTTCCAGATGCAACACGTTGTGTTGCACATCAATGGAGAGCGAGTGTATATGCAGCGGTTGCGTAGATGCAGTGATGTGCTGAATGAGCATCAACGCACCAAAAAAGTCAGTACTTACTATCACTTTCCACGGCTGGAGATGCGGGGTATTCGGAGGTTGTAATGTTATTAATGCGGCATTCGATGCAGAGAGCGGCAGCAGCAGGCGCTCTGTCAGCGCCACCGTCGCGTGATGAACGGGTTTATCCGGCAAGGTATCCCACTGTTGTTGCAACGTCGTCAATGCAGGGAAATCATCCAAACGCAGCACCAGCGCAGCGTTCGCCTCACTCGAGTGCGCAAGATGTTGTCGCAAGCGCTCCACGGCAGCACATTTCGGTTGCAGCACCGTGTAATATCCCAACGCGGCTAGCATTCCCATCACCAGACCTTGCACCAACCACTGCGTCCATTGTGAGGTTGCCATAAACCTCAGCCACAGAGAGCGCACACTACTCATCATGGGGCTCGTCCTGCAAAGCAAGGCGCTCAACGTGCCAATCCGCCTGAAGGTGAAACGTCAATACCGGCACGTCACCCTTGGGTGACGCCATTATTTCCTGCCGTGTTTGCATCAGACGTGCTGACGTCAGCGCTGTTTCGGTTGCGAGTCGGGAGCTGAAGTGCACGATATCAGCATACTCATGGCTTCTGCCCGTCAGATAGACCTTGCCATCCTGCACGGTGATGGCAGTAAGCCACAGCCCATCAGGCACCCACTGCACCAGTTGCGTTAACAGCTGTTCATAACCCCGGTTAAGCACTCGGGTGTTGTTTTCTGCCTGCTGCTGCGCGTGCCACTGTTGCAGGGCGACCATCAACCGCTCTACCTCACGCAGTTGTGCGCTGTCGGCGAGATGCTTTTGTTGCAACGTGCGCAGCGTTTCCTCCATCGCTCCACGTTGTTGATCAAGCCCCCCACGGTACACCGCCAGCGCGATCAACAAGCTCCCCAGGAAAAACAGCAGCCACAGCCACCAACGGCGAGTATCTCGTACCCATCGGCGTTGACGCCATGGCAACAGATTGACGCGAAAGGTGTGCATTAATCGTCCGTCCGCAGGGCCAAACCACCCGCCACCACAAACTGGGACGGGTTAAGCGGCAGCGGCGGATAGGCTTGATGCAAAATGTCAAACGGCGACCACGATGCCAGCGGGTGCACAGAGAACGAAATGTCCTCGCCACATTCACCACTGTAATACGTGATTTCACCGCGCTTACCAAGGTAGTGATTGCTCACACAGGTGACGATATCGCCACACTGTGTCACCACGTCTTGCGAGATAACACCAAACGACAGCGGCTGAGATAACGGCGAAACCCACAGCCAGTGCTCGGTATCAAGGCGGTGCAACAGCAGGGAATCAGAAGCCCCCCCCGCCAATTGGGCCATAGTGCGCAACGCGCAGGGCACAATATCCAATACATCCGGCGTTAGCCCGGCACGATGCAGGCAATGTTGCCACTGCGCCACCTCTTCACGTTTGGCCGCGGTGATCAGTAACGCCCCCGGGGACTGGGGCTCACTGCGATAGTCGAGCACCAACGATTCTCGACCAATGGGAAACAGACGCGCCGCCTGATGGTCAATATACCAGCCACGCTCTGGCTCCCGCAGACGGCTGTCAGGGGCCGTCATAAGCTGCTGCAACACACGCTGGGCCGGAAAGCCAACGCGCAACGATATTCGGCGCGGTAGCACCCGCCGCCATTGCGTCAGGACATCGCACAACGCGTCGGAATGCTGTAAACACCCCTCCCTTAATGTGTCCGCAGGCAGTGGGATTTGCCACCACTGACGCAGTTGCCAGCCATGACGGCGGCGCTGTACGGCCAGGGCACGCAGACATCCGTTTTGTATATCTAATCCGACCTGCCAATGGTGATAAGCCATGTTCAATGCGACCTCTCCCTCGTCATTGAGAAGGGCACGCGTTGCTGAAAACTTGTGCTGAATAAAAGAACGTATCCACAGTGCAGGCTTACCTTTATACTAGCGGGCAATTGTTTAGAAACTGTCCACACGCTACTGAATGGAAAATTCCCGGTGAAGTTCGTAAAGTATTTATTCATCCTTGCAGTGACTTGCATTCTGCTTGGAGCCGCGTCGATATATGGGCTATATCGTTATATAGAGCCTCAGTTGCCCGATGTAGCAACGTTGAAAGATGTCCGGTTACAAACGCCAATGCAGGTGTTCAGCGCCGACGGTGAGCTGATTGCCCAGTTCGGTGAGAAGCGTCGCATTCCGCTGAAGTTGGGTCAGATTCCACCTGAAATGGTCCACGCGTTTATCGCTACCGAAGACAGCCGCTTCTACGAGCATCACGGTGTCGATCCGGTAGGGATTGCGCGCGCCGCCACTATTGCGTTGACCTCCGGGCACGCATCGCAGGGGGCGAGTACCATCACGCAGCAGTTGGCGCGCAACTTCTTTTTGAGCCCTGAACGCACGTTGATCCGTAAGATCAAAGAAGTGTTTCTGGCGATCCGCATTGAACAATTGCTGACCAAAGACGAGATCCTGGAGCTTTATCTCAACAAGATTTATCTCGGATATCGCGCCTACGGGGTGGGTGCTGCTGCGCAAGTCTACTTTGGCCGCTCAGTTGACCAACTGACACTGAGCCAAATGGCCACCATCGCCGGTTTACCTAAAGCACCGTCCACCTTTAACCCGCTCTACTCCTACGATCGCGCCGTGGCGCGCCGCAATGTAGTGCTGGCCCGTATGCGCGATGAAAATTACATCACGCAGGCCCAGTACGATCAGGCGCGTAGTGAGAAGCTGGTGGCCGACTACCACGCACCGGAGATTGCTTTCTCCGCGTCATATCTGGCCGAAATGGTGCGTCAGGAGATGGTGAAACGCTACGGTGAAGACGCCTATAACGATGGCTATAAGGTCTACACCACCATCACCAAGAAACGTCAGCTCGCCGCAGAAGAGGCGCTGCGCAATAACGTTATGGCCTATGATATGCGCCATGGCTATCGCGGCCCTGAAAAAGTGCTGTGGAAAGTGGGTGAAAGCGCCTGGGATCAAACGCGCATTATCAATGAACTGAAAAACACGCCTAACTACGGTCCGCTAAATCCCGCGGTTATTACCCAAAGTGATGCCGACAAAGCCACCGCGCTGATGGCCGATGGCAGCAACGTTGTGCTGCCACTGGCCGGTATGAAATGGGCGCGTCCATTTAAATCCGACGTACTGCAAGGGGCGATGCCGCGCCGCGTCACCGATGTGGTGCAAACCGGCCAGCAGGTGTGGGTGCGCAAAGTGGGCAACGACTGGTGGCTGGGACAAGCGCCGGACGTCAACTCCGCGCTGGTGTCCATGAACCCGACCAACGGTGCCATTGAAGCGCTGGTGGGCGGCTTTGATTTCAATCAGAGCAAGTTCAACCGCGCCACGCAGGCGCTGCGTCAGATTGGTTCCAATATCAAACCGTTCCTCTACACCGCCGCCATGGATAAGGGGCTGACGCTGGCTACCATCCTTAACGACGTACCGATCACCCGTTGGGATGCGGGCGCTGGCTCAGACTGGAGTCCGAAGAACTCTCCAGCAACCTACGACGGTCCGATTCGCTTACGTCAAGGACTGGGTCAGTCTAAAAACGTGGTGATGGTGCGCGCCATGCGTGCTATGGGCGTTGATTATGCAGCTGATTACCTACAGCGTTTTGGTTTCCCGCAGCAAAACATTGTGCGTACCGAATCGCTGGCGCTGGGTGCTGCCTCCTTCACGCCGCTCCAGGTAGTCAGAGGCTATGCCGTGATGGCCAACGGGGGTTACCTGGTTGACCCTTACTTCATTTCCCGTATCGAGAATGACGCTGGTAACACGCTGTTCAACGCAACGCCGAAAACCGTGTGCGACACCTGCAACCTGCCGCTGGTTTATGGTGAAACACCGCGCTCAGCCGTACTCTCAACGGACAGCATGGAGAACGTTGCCACTTCTCAAGAGCAGCAGGGCACTGTGCCTCAACCACAGATTGATGCCGTCACGCCAACCGAAGCGCAGGTAAGTACGCTGCCGTATGCACCGCATGTCATCAGCACGCCGTTGTCGTTTCTGATGAAGAGTGCTCTCAACAGTAACGTCTTTGGCGAACCCGGCTGGATGGGAACGGGCTGGCGTGCTGGTAAAGATTTGCAGCGCCATGACATCGGCGGCAAAACCGGCACCACCAACAGCTCCAAAGATGCCTGGTTCTCCGGCTACGGACCCAACCTTGTCACCTCGGTGTGGATTGGCTTTGATGACCATCGCCGCGATCTGGGCCGCAGCACGGTTTCTGGTGCAATTAAAGATCAGATATCGGGTTATGAGGGCGGCGCAAAGAGCGCCCAACCCGCATGGGATGACTATATGAAAGTCGCTTTGCAAGGCGTGGCAGAACAGCCGCTGACGCCGCCGCCGGGCGTCGTTACCGTCACCATCGATCGCTACACCGGTAAACTCTCCAGCGGCGGTAGCAACAGCCGTGCGGAATATTTTATCGATGGCACGCAGCCTACGGAGTTTGAAGTCCACGAGGCAGGCACCACCTTGATGGAAAACGGTCAGAGCGAAGAGCTGTTTTAACGCTTCGCCACGGACGAGCACCTTCCCGTCATTCCCGCGCAGGCGGGAATCGCTTACAAACCAAACGGATTATTTCTGCAAGCGTTCCCCGGCCTAGGCCGGGGACGATGAAGGTGTCTGTCCTGCCAACCACTCGCGCGTTAAAAACAGCGCACTGACGTTACGCGCTTCGCGAAAATCCGGCTCCTGCAACAGGCCCAGCAAATTATCCAACGGCCAGCGCACCGGAATCAGCGGCTCAGGCTCATCCCCTTCTCGCGTCTGCGGATAAAGGTCACGCGCGACCACGATATTCATGCCGCTGGAGAAATAGGAAGGCACCAACGTCAGCGTCGCCAACAGCGACATCTGGTGTGCGCCGAATCCCGCTTCTTCCATCAATTCACGATTCGCCGCTTCAAAAACGGTTTCCCCCGGATCGATGAGCCCTTTGGGAAATCCCAATTCATACTGCTCGATACCGACGGCGTATTCGCGCACCAGCACCAGTTGATTGTCGATAATCGGCACAATCATCACCGCTTCTCGCCCCGAAGGGCGCATCCGTTCATACACGCGGCGCACGCCGTTGCTGAACTCAAGATCAACCGATTCCACGTTAAACAGGCGCGAGCGAGCCACCGTCTCCACGTTCAGAATTTTCGGTTTTTTCAGATTGTTATCCATAAATATATTCGCCCTACGAGGCATTCCTGCGACAACAAAAAAACTGATGTCCGTCAAAAAAAGGTGAGGAATCAGCACCTCTTTTTCCGTAACGGGAACGCCGCAGAATGCAAAAAAAACGTTAATTTTCTTTTTTGATATTGCTCACATTCTGCGTTAACAGGCCATCTTACCGCAACTCTGAAAAGACTCAATTTACGTAATCGCAACAAATAACAAACATTACGGCTTTTCCCCGAAAAAAATAAAAGTCAACACATCACAATAAATTCAGATTTTCCCCATGTTTTCTTCTGATTTTCTCTTGGTAAGATCGAAGAAATATAGGAAAAATTTATTGCGTTAATGAGTGATTCAAGCTGATTAACAATGACATACGGATTATCACTCTCGGGATAAGTTTGCTAGTATCCGAATTATCAGCGTTGGAATGAGGATGGCATGAGAACAATAGTTATTCTTTTATCCCTATTGTTTGCCTGTCTTATCGTCATCGGAAGTTACACTGGATACCGTATGCGTCGCCATTTGCCTTTTACAAAACCGTCCTTCGCCGTCATGCACGCGCGAGAACGCACATTAACGCACGATGAGCGTGCCGCCATCGAGCGCTATTTGACACTCGCCAATCTGCAACTGTCAGCGCCCAGCACGTTACCAGTGTTACAGCGTACTCGCCAAGATCCGCGCGTCTATATGCTCACCCACAGCATTACGCGTTATGGCCTCACGACCAACACGGCGAACAAATGGCGTTATTTTATTGATACACAAGAGATACACCTGCCTGCTGACTGGGAACAGTACATCACCGAGAACAACCATATTGAGCTGATTAACACCCGCTCAATTCCGCTGGTGGTTGCGCTCAACGGACATTCCTTGAGTGAATGCCTTGAGCACAGCGATCAGAGCATTTTACCGCCGCCGGTAATACCTGAACGTAATGCCTCGATTCGAGAAGAGGGGAATGAACGCGCCGAGCTGGTTGCCGTTCGCAAGGAAACACGAGAAGAATACGCCGTACATCACGCCTCGGGCATTCGAGAATCGCTTTTGATTTCATTGGCTTTTCTGCTGTTGTTTATCAGCCTGATGACGCCGTTGGCGGTGATGCCCTGGCTTGCCGCTGCCGCCGTGCTGCTAGCGGCCTGGAGCTGCTGGCAGCTGTTTCGCGCCCCCTCCGAGCGTGAACTGCAAGAGGTACATTGCCTGAATGGCACGCCACAGTGCCTCGGCCTGTTTGGCGAATCGAACCAGGAGCAGATTGGCAATATTTCGCTGGGCAATATCGATCTTATCTATCCCCCCCATTGGCAGCCTTATATCGCCTACGATCTGGCGCAGAAAACCCAAGTCGACATCTATCTGAATCGTCAGGTCGTTCGCCAAGGCGAATTTCTGTCGCTCCACGAGGAAGTCAGCCGTTTCCCCCTTCAGCGCTTTGGAAAAAACCTGATTCTCTCTGCGGGCGCGCTACTGCCCCTTATCTTGCTGCTCAGCTTCTTGCCGTTGGAATTACCGCTCAACCTGAGCATGAGCTGGCTGCACGGCGCACAGAATATCAAAGTGGTACAGGTTGACGAATTGCAAAACGCCCACCTGAAAATCGGCGATAAATTGGATATTCAAAGCACTGGCATGTGCGATGTGCCTGCGGGCAACCGCTATCCGAGTAACGTAAAGCCCTCTGCGTTTACTCCGTTTGATTGCTCTGCCATCTACTGGAACAAGGCCGGGTCGTTACCGCTACCTGAGTCGGACGTAATCGAAAAAGCGTCGGCGCTACTGTCCGTGGTGAACGCACAGTTGCATCCCGTTACCAACGATGAAGGTAAAGTCAGCACGCAGCTCGCGTCCGCCATTCAGAAATCAGGTATGGTGCTGCTCAACAATTTCTCTGATATCGTGCTGAAAACTCAGGATCTGTGTACGCGTGAAGAGGATTGCACGCGGCTGAAAAATGCGCTGGTCAATTTGGGCAATGTGAAAACCTGGGATGCCTTGGTCAGACGCGCAAAATCAGGATCGCTTAAGGGGATGAACGTTCTGCTGCGTTCCGTTAATGCTGAATCGCTGGAATCGTTGGTGGTCAGCGCCACGGAGTCTTTTTTCTACCAAGAGATTAACGCGGCCACCGACTCGCTGAACAGCCCGCCACCCAGCGGCTTTCTTATCCGCAGCGACGAAGGCCGCCAACTCGTAAACTACCCGCTGCCGCCCAAACCGTTTAATGAATATCATGCAACAGAGCAATGGCAAGAGTTGCAACGGCTTTCCGCCATGCTGCTGCACACGCCCTTTAGCGCCAAAGGGGTTATCACGCAACTCTCCACCGATGCCAACGGAACGCAGCACATCAATTTACGCAGCGATCCTGACGCCATCACGCTGTGGCGCTATTTCGGCACTGGGTTATTGATGCTGGTGCTCTCGGTAGTTCTGGTTGCCAATCTGGCGCTGATGCTGGTAAAAATGCGCAAAAGTCAGCAGCGCGAACGCGATATCAAACAGTACTACGATGCGTGCTTTTCAACCCGACTCGCCACACCTATCTTGATGGAAGGCCGCTTCTACCGGATGAATGATTAGGCGCGTCTAAACACGACCCGTTGCTGACGACCACAGAGAGCATGCTACCGACACCGTGCGACGCGGTGTTTTTCTGCACGATGCCCCCACCGCCGCTACCGGAGTAGAGATGCAACAAGATCTCAATTGGAATGATATCGATACCGTTATCCTGGACATGGATGGCACCCTGCTGGACCTGGCCTTTGACAGCTACTTCTGGCTGCAACTGGTACCGCAGCGATTGAGCGAGGAAAGGGATATCTCCCTGAGGGATGCCAAAGCGGTGATTGACCGGGAGTATCACGCCGTTCAACACACATTGAACTGGTACTGATTTGATTACTGGAGCGAACGCCTCGGTCTTGATATCTATCAGATGACCAGTGAAATAGGCGCACGCGCCCGTTTGCGCGCCGATACCGAGCCGTTTCTCGCCGCATTGGCCGCCAGTGGTAAACAGCGCGTATTGCTTACCAACGCGCATCCACACGGTCTGGCGGTCAAAATGGCGCATACCGGGCTCGACAGACACCTTGATTTATTACTTTCCACCCATACGTATGGGTATCCGAAGGAGCATCAGCAACTGTGGCAACAGGTGCACGCGCAGGTAGGATTTGATCCTGAACGCACGCTGTTTATCGATGACAGCGAACCGATTCTGGATGCTGCCAAAACGTTTGGCGTGCGCTACTGCCTGGGAGTCACCAATCCTGACTCAGGCCAGCAGGAGAAATCCTTTGCTCGCCATCCCGCTATGAATGATTATCTGGCGTTCCTGCCCGCTTTACGCATGGCACAACGCGCGTCCGGATAATGCGTTTTATGCTCCAGACGTATATGAGCAAGAGGTTGATATGAAAGAGAAGACCGAGTCAGATGACAGTATTCGCCTGGACAAATGGCTCTGGGCTGCTCGATTTTACAAAACCCGGGCTGTCGCGCGCGAAGCCATCGACGGCGGTAAGGTGCATTACAATGGGCAGCGCACCAAGCCCAGCAAGCTGGTAGAACTGGATGCTGAAATCAAACTGCGCCAGGGCAACGACGAACGCACCGTACTGGTCTCAGCCCTCAGTTCACAACGTCGCTCGGCACCTGAAGCGCAATTGCTGTATCGAGAGACCGAGCAAAGCGTCGAAAAACGCGAAAAGGTCGCCTTGGCTCGCAAGATGAAAGCCCTGACGATGCCGCACCCGGATCGTCGTCCCGATAAAAAAGAACGGCGCGATCTGATAAAATTTAAACAAAGTGATTCAGAGTAGTTCCTGACCATTAAGAGAGAAACCATGTCCAACCATGACCAACTACACCGTTATCTGTTTGAAAATCATGCCGTTAGCGGCGAGTTGGTGACGGTCAGTAATACCTACCAACAGATTCTGGAAAACCACGACTACCCGACACCGGTGCGACTGATTCTGGGTGATATGCTTGCCGCCACCAGCCTGTTGACGGCGACGTTGAAGTTCAATGGCGATATCACCGTACAGCTTCAAGGCGACGGTCCGCTGAAACTCGCCGTCATCAACGGCAATAATCAGCAGCAAATGCGCGGTGTTGCCCGCTTGCAAGGCGAGATTACGCCTAACGCGACGCTGCGTGACATGGTAGGTAATGGCTATCTGGTGATCACCATTACGCCCGATGAAGGTGAGCGCTATCAAGGCGTTGTGGGTCTGGAGGGCGATTCGGTTGCCAGCTGTCTGGAAAACTATTTCCTGCAATCCGAACAGTTGCCTACCCGGCTGTTTATTCGCAGCGGTGAGCATGAAGGCCGCCCGGTTGCCGCAGGCATGCTGCTGCAAGTGCTGCCCGCCCAGCACGTCGGCCACGACGATTTTGATCATCTGGTGCAATTGACAACAACCATCAAAAACGAAGAGCTGTTTACCCTGCCTGCGAACGAGGTGTTGTATCGCCTTTACCATCAGGAATCGGTGACGCTCTACGAGCCGCAGGCCGTATCGTTTCACTGTCACTGTTCGCGTGAACGTTGCGCAGATGCATTAATGACGCTGTCGGATGCCGATCTGCATGAGATGTTGGAGCAAGAACAAGAAATCGATATGCATTGCGATTACTGTGGTACTCACTACTTGTTCAGCGCCAGTGAGATCAGTGACATTCGTCACGCCAGCGCAGACGCTACAAGGCATTGATCGTAGAGATCATTAATACCAAGCTACTGACTAAGCGGGCACTTCGGTGCCCGTTTTCATTTTTCGCTCCCACAGGAGGATAATCGTTTCACTTAACGAAAATTAAACAAAACGATGTCTGAAATTATTTAATTTTATGATTGTTATCCCAGCTAAAATAGGCTTACTCCGTACAATGATTATCAGTATGACTATAACTATTGAGGAGTAGCGACATGCAGATCAAAGGTATTGCACCACAAGCCCTCGCCGCTTATGGAATCCGCGATGTCAGCGAGATTGTCTACAATCCGAGTTATGAAGTACTTTTCCAGGAAGAGGTTGCTCCCGACCTGGAGGGATATGAACGCGGCAGATAAACCAAGCTGGGCGCTATCGCCGTCGACACCGGGGTTAATGAGATGGTCACCCCGACCCTGTGAGCGGTACGCTGATAGGGTGTTTTTCTTTCAGGAGAGGCCA